>Ga0105104_10000018_pt1 | contig 134225 bp, 114 predicted proteins | sample PPLLaktember2015_3_FD_87034 | JGI IMG/M metagenome (GOLD analysis project Ga0105104, IMG submission 87034) | Freshwater sediment microbial communities from Prairie Pothole Lake near Jamestown, North Dakota, USA - PPLs Lake P7 Core (6) Depth... | ecosystem: Environmental > Aquatic > Freshwater... | reverse complement strand
CCCGGAGCATTTTTAGCCGCAGGCTGGACTGTTCGCCCCCTGGCCTACCCTGCGGGCAGCTTCAGCCCATCCAAAGCCCCGGGCCCATCCCATCCGCGGGGGAATAAATCCCCCCGCTAGTTTTGCAAAGCCGGCTTCGCCGGCTCAGCCAGATTCCCAGGGCCTTTCTAGCCGGCGAAGCCGGCTTTGCACCCTAGAGGGTGGCTTCAGCCGCCCTCGACCCTCGACGCGCTACCCCACCACCGCGTTTGCGGTTTGAGCCCCTCTCCAAAATGCGCTTTTCAGCATTTTGGGGAGGGGTGGGCGCAGTCCCTGCGCTAGTCCCTGGTGTTCTATCCAGGGGATGTACTGGTCAGGGAGGTGGGGTTTCTTTCGTCAGCATTTCGAGCAATCCCGCCCCTCAATCCAAATGTACCCATAACATCGAATAATTTGACAAATAATGGGTAAATAAAGTAAACTGGAGGCGATGTGGATGATCCAGCCATACTCGAACATAGGAAAGGGTCGTCCGTTTCATAAACCTAAAACCAGCACCGGGGATTCCCCGGTCTTGTTTTATCTCATCGTACATCAGGAGGGACTCCTAGATGGAGAAACAGGAATACCTGGACTACTACTATCAAATGGTATTGATCCGGCGCCTGGAAGAAAAGGCCGCCGAATTGTACCAGCAGGGCAAGATTGGGGGGTTTCTACATCTCTACATCGGGCAAGAAGCGGTCAGCACCGGTCTGATTTCAGCCCGTAGGCAGCAGGACCGGGTCATCACTGCGTATCGCGACCACGGCGTGGCCATAAACTGCGGAATTCCGGCAAAACTGGTGATGGCCGAGTTGTTGGGGAAAGCCACGGGTATGTCCAAGGGTAAGGGCGGTTCCATGCATATGGCGGATATCAACCGCAATTTCTTTGGCGGGCATGCGGTGGTAGGCGCCCACCTGCCCATTGCGGCCGGTTTGGCGCTGGGTGACCAATATCAGAAGACGGATGGGGTAACCATTTGTATGTTTGGTGACGGCGCCACCAATATTGGTTTTTTCCATGAGGCACTCAACCTCTCTAAAGTTTGGAAGTTGCCCGTATTGTGGGTATGTGAAAATAACCAGTACGGCATGGGCACTACCGTAGAACGGGCCTCTGCCGTGGTGGAAATGCGCCAAAAAGCCGAAGGATATAATATCCCGAACTGCCGGGTGGACGGAATGAATTTTATGGAAGTCCACCGGGCTGCCGAAGATATCCTGGCACAGATCCGTTCTGGGAATGGGCCATATTTCCTGGAGGCGCTTACTTACCGCTTCCGCGGACACTCGATGGGCGACCCGGAGCGCTATCGCAAAGCTGAAGAGGTCCATCAATGGCAGGAGAGCGATCCAATTGGGATCTTTCGGAGCAGCATCCTGAAAGAGGAGATTGCCAAAGAAGAGGAATTGAACCGGCTTGACGATCAGGCGCTCGAGGAAATCCAGGAAGCGGTGGAATTCGCCGAATCCAGTCCAGAACCCAGTCCGGAAGAGTTGTTCAAAGATATTTACGTAGAAGAGTAGAGAAGAGGGATTTATGGCTCGGATCACAATGAGGGAGGCAATTTCTCAGGCTTTATGGGAAGAGATGGAAAAAGACCCAAAGGCTTTTATCCTTGGTGAAGAAGTCGGGGTTTGGGGAGGTACGTATGCGGTGACGAAAGGGTTTTATGACCACTTCGGTCCTGAGCGAGTCCGCGATACACCCATCTCTGAGGCGGCAATCATCGGCGCGGCGATTGGGGCGGCACTGACCGGTTTGCGACCGGTGGCCGAGCTGATGACGATCAACTTTGCATTTTCTGCGATGGATCACATTGTGAATGAAACCGCCAAACTGCATTACATGTTTGGTGGCCAGTTTGTGCTGCCGATGGTCATCCGGGCAGTAGGTGGCGGCGGCCGGCAGCTCGGAGCAACCCACTCACAGACACCGGATTCGGTCTTTGCTCACTTTCCGGGTCTTAAAGTTGTATCCCCCGGGACTCCGGAGGATGCCAAGGGCTTGTTGAAAGCTTCCATACGTTCGAATGACCCCATCCTGTTTATCGAGCATGCCACGCTGTACCAGACCCGCGGAGAAGTTCCGGAAGGGGATTTCACCATACCGATCGGTAAATCCAAGATACAACGACCCGGTCAGGATGTGACGTTGGTTACCTACAGCAAAATGCTGGAGATTTCCAATAAAGCCGCCGATGAGCTGGCCAAAGAGGGGATCGATGTTGAGATCATCGATTTACGATCGCTGCGCCCCCTGGACATGGAACCTGTGTTGGAGTCATTCAAAAAGACCAACCGGGCGGTGATTGTCGAAGAAGGTTGGCGATCGTATGGGGTGGGAGCAGAGGTAGCTTCCCGGCTTTATGAGGAAGCGTTTGATTATGTTGATGCTCCGATCAAGCGTGTCGCGCAAAAGGAAGTCCCCCTCCCATACAACCGCACACTGGAACAATTGGCGCTTCCCCAGGTCGAGGATGTTGTCCGGGCGGTGAAGGAGGTGCTGTAATGGCAGAAACTGTCAACATGCCAAAACTTGGCTTTGATATGGCGGAAGGGACCCTGATACGCTGGGTCAAAACCGAAGGAGAAGCGGTCGCTAAAGGTGAAATCCTGGCAGAAATCGAGACGGATAAGGCTACCGTCGAGGTCGAGTCCCCTTTCAGCGGTGTGGTCAATAAGCAGCTGGTCGAACAGGGTGCGGTTGTCCCGGTTGGAACTCCGATCGCGGTGATCTCAGCACCGGGAGAAACTGTCCAGGAATCCGAAGAGGGGAAAACCGAGCCGATGCCCCAGGCTTCTCCCGCAGAGTCTGCCAAACCCCGGGAAGAGCCGAAGCCCGAGGTTCAGGAAAAAAGCGAAACACAACAGCCCGCTCAGGAGAAGGAAGAGCCAAAACCCGAGCCAGAGAAATCAGCCCAAAAACCAGCTCCTTCGGATGGGGGACAGCTGCCGGGAGGTGTTATCGCGTCGCCCCTGGCGCGCCGGATCGCCGAGGAAAGAGGGATGGATCTGCGATCGTTGCAGGGAACTGGACCAGGCGGCAGGATCACTCGAAAAGATGTGGAGGAGGCCGAAGCGAAACCGGCTGCGCCCCCGGCGGCGCCCGCGGCAGAGGCAGCAAAACCCGCGCCCCAGAAGCCCACGCTTCCGCCCGCCTGGGTGCCGAGCGGTGAGATTCCACCCGACGAGACCGTTGAAATCAACCGGCTGCGCGCTGCAATTGGCCGTCGAATGACCGAATCGCGGCAGCAGGTCCCAGACTTTTACGTGACCCATGTGTACAACATGGACGCGCTGATGCAGCTTCGCAAACAGATCAACGAACAGCTTCCGGAAGATCAGAAGCTTTCGGTGAACGATTTCATCGTCAAAGGCGTCGCCCTGGCGCTGCGTGAGTACCCCAATCTGAACGCGACCATCCGGAATAACCAGATTGTGCGTTTCGGACACGTGAATATTGGGAATGCAGTAGCGCTCGAATCAGGATTGATCACGGTGGTTGTCCGCGATTGCGATCAAAAACCAATCCGCGTTATCGCCCGTGAGCTGCGCGAGACGGTTGCGCGCGCACGGTCCGGGAAGGTGCGCCCCGATGATATTGAAGGATCCACCTTCTCGATCAGCAACCTGGGCATGTTTGATGTGGAGGAATTTGTCGCCATAATCAATCCTCCGGAGGCCGCCATCCTGGCAGTTGGGACGGTGAGGCAGGTGCCCGTCGTGGGCGAGGGCGGCCAGCTCCAGACTGGGCTGCGGATGAAGGCTACCATCTCGGCGGATCACCGGGTTACTGATGGAGCCGAAGCCGCGCAGTATTTGCAGGCTTTAGCAAGATACCTGGAGAACCCGTTAAGGCTGCTGTTGTAGGGAAGTAATTCGGAAACCGTGATTTGAGATTCGTACGGCCGGACCGTTGAAGTGGGCCGTTGGGGCAGACCTGTGTGTCTGCCCCAACGGTCCACCCTGCGTATCATCATCGAAATCTTTTTCTTCGGCTGTCGGCCGGGCAACCGAGGTCGCCTCTACGCCTACGGCGTCCGTTCGTACAGGCGCCGGTAGATATTGAAAATCTCGTAGATGCGCATTATGTACTGGCGGGTTTCCTGAATCCGGATTACTTCCAGCATCAGATCAGGGTCACCGGAGGCAAGTTCTTGCCAGGCGATTGAGTTTCCGGGTCCCCCGTTATAAGCTGCCAGCGCCGAATACAGGTCCCCATCGAAATATTCTCGCTGCTGAGCCAGGTAGTGAGAACCCAGACGCACGCTTACCACCGGCCGGTACAGGTCCTGGGGTGTAAAATCCTGCGGCCAACCCAGGTTGGCCGCCACACTCTCGCCTGTGCTTGGAATAACCTGCATCAGCCCGCGCGCTCCGGCCGAGGAGCGCGCAAAGCCCTCAAAGAGGCTTTCCTGGCGTACGACGCTAAACAAAAGCAGGGGATGCAAACCCTCGCTTTCCGCGGCCGGGAGAAGCAGGTCCTTGTAATAAGGCCCGAAACGGATGTGGTTGAAATAAGATGGGGCGGTCAATGTCGCAGCATCATCCATCCCTGCCAGGGTCAGGACCTGACGGCTGGCGAGGATCGCCGAGCGGTAGATCCCCAACTGATAAAAATGATTGACCAGCCGGTAAGTCTGCAGCGGGTCTGTGCTGACCTCCTCGCGCAGCGCTTCAAACTCATCGCGCGCCTCGGACCACATCCCCAATTTCCAATATTCCAATCCGCGGATCATGCGCGGATCAGAGTTCAGAAGCCCAAGGTCCAGCATATTGGTTTCCGGAGGTATGTTAAATGTAGTTCTTAACCAGTTCTCCGCCTCGACGCGTTCTGCTTCCATGTCAAAGGCCAGGTCATACGCGCCGGGAAGAGAGAACGGAGATCGATCCAGGAACAAGTCGCGGGCTCGTTCAGAATAATACCCGGTTGGATCTTTTGCAGCGGCTTGCTGCCAGGAAAGATGGGCATTTTCGGCATCGTTTCCGATCCACTGAGTTTTACCGACCCAAAGGTAAGCTGCCGCCTGGTCTTCCGGCGCGCTGGCAAGCAGCAGCGCACGTTGGAATGTAGTTTTGGCTTCCTCCCATTTGGACTGCCTGTAGCGACAAATCCCGGCCAACAATAAAGAGCGGAAAGATTGGTCTGAGCTGGCGTATTCCTCGGCAACGCGCTCCCAAACCAGCGCGGCTTCATCCAGGTTACCGGCGCGCTCCAGGTTGCGGGCAGCCTGGTAAAGAAAATCGGCAGCCTGTGGGTTATCCGGGGCAGTAGAGACGAAATTAATCCCGGTTTGGGCAGCCTCTCCATACTCTCCCAGGGTAACCCACTGGGTATAGATGATCTCATCCCAGGCGCTGGTCCAAAATCGATCGGTTGGGTAATTTGCGATTAAAGAATTCCATACCTCGATAGCAGTTTCGTGCTGCCCCAGGGCGCCCAATGCCAGGCCTTTATAATACAGCGGTGTGCCGTCAGAATTGGGGTTGGATTGGAGAGAGCGGTCGAAAGCTTCGATGGCAGGGGTATACTGCCCGGCGAAATAATCAACCAGACCGCGGTTCAGGTCATCCACCGGGATCCCAGCATCCACGAGAGCTACCAGGGCGTAATAAGAATTGATTGAAGAAGGGTAATTGTTTACGGCATCCAGGAAGTATTTATAGGCTTCTTCTGGGTTTTCTAAATTCAGATAAGCCTGACCGATGAGCAGGTCGGCAGTTGCCTTCGTGTCCTCATTGGATGTGGAGTTGTAGACAGCGGTGAACTGGTCGATGGCTGCCTGGTAATCCCCCTGGCTGGCCAGGTTCTGGGCGATTTTGACCCCCATTCCTTCCACCGGTCCCAGGCGGGACGCACTCTGGGCTGCCTGGTAGGCAGTATTGGCTTCTGTGTAATTTCCATCCGCGCTGAGAGCATCCCCGCGCAGCTCCAGGACGAACGAATCGAGCATCCCGGGGCGGGTGGATAGATACATGCTATACGCCTCGGCTGCTTCGGCGTTACGGTCCAGGGCAGAATAAGTCTGGCCGAGATGGAAGTAGGCCAGGCCTTTTTGCGGGCTGTCCGGGAATTGATCGATCGTGGTGCGGAATGCATCCAGAGCCGCCGCATAATCCCCGGTCAGGTAATGGACCTGGCCAATCCCCAACCAGGCGTTTTGGACGATATTCCCATCCTGAGATGTATTCAAAACCGTTTGAAACTCTTCCATGGCCTTGTCGTAATCACCCAGGCGGATATTCAGATCGCCTGCCTCCACCCGCATGGCTGGCTGGGGGGTGGGGGTTGGGAGGGGGGTTGGTGTAGCAGTAGGGGTTAAAGTAAGGGTGGGCGTGGAACTGGGCGCCGGAGTGGCGGTCGATCCGAGAAATATGGGGAGGGCTGCCGAACAGGCTGAAATGCACAGGCCAAGCAATATCCACAGAACTATCTTTTTTAGCTTCATATAAAAGCCTTATACTGGAAGTTGATGAGGGTGTCAATAGTACGGGAGAAGCATTTGGCAGGATGCCGCTCTCTTGATAGTTTACAGGATTCTTTACAATCTTCCTCCCCGTCGCAATGCTTTGACAAAGCAGGCAATGCATGTTAAACTTCTTGCGTCTAATTAACCCGGCGCTCTCCAACCGAGGGCGTTTTTTTTGGTGCAGTGCATGCGCACACTCGAGTGGGATCCCAAGAATAATCAACTGCGAATGATCGACCAGCGGCTGTTACCGCAGCGCCTGGAATATGCTGCTTATACTACCTATCCTGAAGTCGCCCGAGCGATCCAGGAGATGGTGGTGCGCGGCGCACCGGCGATTGGCGTGGCTGGCGCCTATGGAATGGCATTGGCAGCAATGTCGATCCAATCCCACGATCGAGAGACTTTTCTGAGCGAATTAGACCAGGCTGCCGAAGTTCTTCGTCAGGCGCGCCCTACGGCCGTTAATTTAGCTTGGGCGATCGACCAGCTGCTCCAGATAGCGCGAGAGATTCCCGGGGGGATCGATGAGATCCGTGCAACCTTGCTGGATAAAGCTCACCAGATGGCCGATGAGGATGTTGCCATCAATCAGCGGATGGCGCGCTATGGGGCGGAACTGATCCAGAATGGCGATACGATCATTCATCACTGTAACACCGGCGCCCTGGCCACCGTTGATTGGGGCACCGCACTGGGGGTGATCCGCATGGCGCACGAGCAGGGCAAACAGATTCACGTGCTGGTTGATGAGACCCGCCCGCGTTTGCAAGGCGCCCGCCTGACTGCCTGGGAACTGGCGCAGTACGGCATCCCGTTTGATATTATCAGCGATAACGCTGCCGGCTATTTTCTGAGCAGCGGACAGGTTCAAAAAGTTATGTTTGGGGCCGACCGCGTGGCGGCCAACGGAGATGTGGCCAATAAAATTGGCACGTATATGCTGGCCCTGGCTGCTTTCGATAACGAAGTGCCTGTTTACGCGGTATTTCCCAAATCGACCGTGGATTTCAAACTGCCCTCCGGAAAAGTTATCCCGATCGAAGAACGCAGCCCAGATGAGGTTTTGAATATCCAGATCCAGGGCGAAACGATTGTCCCCAGCGGATCCACCGCGCGCAACCCGGCCTTTGACGTGACCCCGCACCGGATCCTCACGGCTTGCGTCACCGAATGTGGTATCATCTATCCTCCATTCTATCTTAACCTGGCCAGAATATTAAAAACCTGACGGGGATTGGAACACAATGAAGATTGTTTGCACCGGTTCGATTGCCTATGACTATCTGATGTCCTTTCCGGGATATTTTCGAGAGCATATTCTCCCCGAGCGGCTTGAATCCATCAGTCTCTCTTTCCTGGTCGATTCGATGGTTCGCCAACGTGGGGGCACAGCACCCAATATTGCTTACACCCTGGCGCTCCTGGGTGAGCGGCCTTACCTGCTGGCGACCGCCGGAGCAGATTTTGATGAATACCGCGCCTGGCTGGAAAGTGTGGGGGTAGACACAACTTATGTCCGGATCATTCCGGGAAAATATACCGCATCATTTTTTGCAAATACCGACCTTTCCAACGCGCAGATTGCCAGCTTCTATACCGGGGCGATGGCTCACGCGGGAGAGCTTTCCCTGCACGACCTTTCCGGTCTCAATCCAGACCTGGTCGTCATCTCCCCAAATGACCCGGTTGCCATGAGCCGCTATGCGGTTGAGTGCCAGGAATTGAATATTCCCTATCTGTACGATCCAAGCCAACAAGTCGTACGTATGGACCCCAAGGAGATCCGCCTGGGTGTCGAAGGGGCCATGTCGCTGTTTGTCAACGAATACGAATACGATCTGGTCCGCAAACACACCGGGATGAGCGAAAATGATATCCTTTCGCGGGTGAACTTTATGGTGGTTACACAGGGAGAACGCGGCGCCTGCGTTTACGTGGCGAATGAGCGCTACGAAATCCCAGCTGTCCACACTCAACAGATCGTCGAACCCACCGGTGTGGGAGATGCCTTCCGGGGAGGTTTTCTGACCGGTTACCGGATGGGATTAGATTGGGAGATCTGCGGACGCTTGGGTGCGCTGGCTGCTACCTACTGTCTCGAACAGCGCGGACCCCAGAGCCATACGTATACTCCAGGAGAGTTCCTGGTGCGTTATAAAGCCAATTTTGGCGAGAACCCGATGCTTGAAGAACGCTTGCAAGCCCACTCAACAAACCGAACGATTTAGCAGGAGGAATATGGAAAGCTACCATGTAAAAGATTTGAAGCAGGCGGAAGGCGGCCGGCGACGCATCGAATGGGCGGAGCGAGAGATGCCCGTACTTCGTCTGATCCGCGAGCGCTTTGAAAAAGAGCGCCCCCTGGCCGGGATGCGCCTATCGGCATGTCTGCATGTCACTACCGAGACGGCGAATTTGATCCGCACATTACAGGTAGGTGGTGCAGATATTGTCCTGACCGCGTCCAACCCGCTCTCCACACAGGACGATGTGGCTGCCTCATTGGTTACTCACGATGAAGTACCGGTGTACGCGATCAAAGGGGAGGATAACGCTACCTACTATAAACACATCAAGGCTGCCCTGGATCATAAACCGCACATCACCATGGATGACGGGGCCGACCTGGTCAGCACCATGCATAAAGAGCGGCGTGAACTGCTGGACACAATGGTCGGTGGAACCGAAGAGACTACCACAGGGGTCATCCGCTTGCGGGCGATGGCGGCAGATGGGCAGTTGTACTTCCCGGTGATCGCCGTGAACGATGCGATGACAAAACATTTATTTGACAACCGCTACGGCACCGGCCAATCGACGATCGACGGTATCGTGCGGGCAACCAACATCCTGCTGGCCGGCAGAACGTTTGTAGTAGCCGGTTACGGCTGGTGCGGGCGGGGGCTGGCGATGCGCGCGCGTGGGATGGGCGCCAACGTAGTCGTTACCGAGATCGACCCCCTCCCGGCTCTCGAAGCGGTGATGGATGGTTTCCGGGTGATGCCGATGCTCGAAGCCGCCACGATTGGGGATATCTTCGTGACCGTGACCGGGGACCTTAATGTAATCGACCGGCACCATTTCGAAGCCATGAAAGACGGAGCGATCGTGGCCAATTCAGGCCATTTCAACGTTGAGATCAATATCCCTGCCCTGGAAGAGATGTGCAAAGAGAAACGCCTGGTGCGACCCTTTGTCGAGCAGTACGCGCTCAAAGACGGCCGGCAGATCCACATCCTGGGCGAGGGACGCTTGATCAACCTGGCTGCCGCTGAAGGCCATCCGGCCAGCGTGATGGATATGTCCTTTGCCAACCAGGCCCTGGCCGCGGAATACATGGTCAGGCATGCCAATGAATTGGAGAAGAAGGTCTATGGCGTTCCGGCCGAGATCGACCGTGAGATCGCACGGATCAAGCTGGAAGCGATGAATATCAAGATCGACGACCTGACCGCAGAGCAGGTGAAATACCTGAACTCCTGGGAAGAAGGCACGTAAAATATTACTGACCCATCCCGTTTATTCGGGCGGGGTGGGGCAAGAAATAAAAAGAGGGTTGGAGGAGCTGCTAGCAGTCTCTCCAACCCTCTTGTAAAACCTTTCCCAGGGTTTCAATACGCGGGCGCGGATCCCAGATCTGGCGTAAATTGACTATTGCAAAATAATTTCCAATATGTTATAAACTTCCCTAACAAATAAATACCGAGTAGTACTCTTATCCAGAGAGGTGGAGGGACAGGCCCTATGAAACCTCGGCAACCAACCGCAACCGGTATGGTGCCAATTCCTGCAGAAGTAGTATCTGGAAGATGAGAGGAGACCAGCGTGTTTTGCAAACCTCTTCTTGTAAACCAGAAGGGGTTTTTTAGTTAAAACCCCCATCCATTTAATCTATCTTTACCAGGAGGTTTTTATGCCCATAAAAATCCCCGACCTTCTGCCTGCCCGGGAAGTTCTCAACCATGAGAACATTTTTACCATGGGGGAAGATCGCGCGGTTCACCAGGACATCCGGCCATTAAAAATCGTCATCTTGAACCTGATGCCGACCAAAATTGCCACAGAGACACAGCTGCTGCGCTTACTGGGGAATACATCGCTTCAGGTGGAAGTTACCCTGATCCGTACCAGTTCGCACCAAAGCAAGAATACCTCCGAGGAACATCTCCTGGCCTTTTACCTGACCCTCGACCAGATCCAGGACCAATATTTCGATGCCCTGATTATCACCGGGGCGCCGGTCGAACATTTAGCCTTCGAACAGGTAGATTATTGGCCGGAGTTGAAGGAAATCTTGGACTGGGGGCTCAGCCACACCTTCTCCCAGTTCTATATCTGCTGGGGAGCCCAGGCAGCCCTCTATCACCAGTTTGGCATCCCAAAATATCCCCTCCCTGCCAAGCAGTTTGGGGTGTTCCCCCACCGGGTAGTCGAGCAAAACGTCAAGCTCCTGCGCGGGTTCGACGACATCTTTTATGCGCCCCACTCCCGGCACACCGAGATCCGGCGGGCTGACATCGAAAAAGTGCCCGAGCTTGAAATCCTGGCCGAGTCGGAAGAAGCCGGTGTGTACATCCTGGCGACCCGCGACGGCCACCAAATCTTTGTCACCGGCCATTCAGAGTACGATCCGCTGACCCTCAAGAAGGAATATGACCGGGATGTAGCGGCCGGGCTGCCGATCACGATCCCGGTGAATTATTATCCGGAAGACGACCCAACCCGGCCGCCCATCGTTCGTTGGCGCGGGCATGCGCACCTGCTGTTTGTCAACTGGATCAATTATTACGTCTATCAGGAAACGCCTTACGACCTAAACCAATTTAAACGGTTTGCTCCATTTGGTTTATGAGCGTGGAGAGAGGAGAAGTACCAATGAACCTATGGATCTGTTCGATGTCCACCAGATAAGTCAACCTGGGTTTTGCAAGTATTCAGACTTCTGTTCTGTTTTCTAAAACAAGAAAGGTACTAAATCTCATGTCAACCAACCACAAAGTACGCGAATTTGGTTTTACCACCCGCCAGCTGCATGCCGGTCAGCAGCCGGACCCGACCACCCATGCGCGGGCAGTCCCGATCTATCAAACGACTTCGTATGTATTCAACAGCACGCAGCATGCGGCAAACCTGTTCGCACTGCAGGAGTTCGGAAACATCTATACCCGCATCATGAACCCCACCAGCGATGTGTTCGAACAGCGCATCGCCGATCTGGAGGGCGGGGTAGGCGCCCTGGCGGTTGCCTCTGGGCATGCGGCCCAGGCACAGGCGATCTTTGCCCTGGCAGGAGCCGGCGATCACATCGTCTCTGCGTCCACGCTCTACGGCGGCACCTATAACCAGTTTGCCTACACCTTCCCCCGCCTGGGGATTAATGTCACTTTCGTAGATCCCAAGGACCCTGAGAATTTCCGCCGCGCCATCCGCCCCAATACCAAGATCCTGTTTGGCGAGACCCTGGGCAACCCGCTGATCAATGTCTTTCCGTTTGATGAAGTCGCCAGGATCGGTCAGGAATATGGCATTCCGTTGATGATCGATAACACCTTTGCCACACCCTATCTAAACCGTCCGTTCGAGTGGGGCGCGAACATCATAGTCCACTCGGCCACCAAATTTATCGGGGGCCACGGCACCTCGATCGGCGGGGTGATCGTGGACGGCGGCAATTTCCAGTGGGAGGGAAATCCTCGTTTCCCCAATTTCAACGAGCCGGATGGCTCCTATCATGGCCTGGTCTATTCCAAGCTTGGCCCACCGGCATTTATTCTCAAAACGCGCGTACAGATCTTGCGCGACATTGGCGCCTGCCTCTCCCCATTCAACTCATTCCTGTTCCTGCAAGGACTGGAAACACTTAGCCTGCGCATCGACCGCCACGTCGAAAACACCCAGAAGGTGGCCGAATTCCTTGAAAACCATCCTAAAGTGGCCTGGGTCGCTTACCCCGGGTTGAAGAGCAGCCCAGAATACGCGGCAGCGCAGAAATACTTGCCCAGGGGAAGCGGCGCCATTCTCGGGTTTGGGATCAAAGGCGGTATAGATGCTGGCAAGAGGTTTATCGAAAGTTTGAAATTGTTCAGCCACCTGGCTAACGTGGGGGATGCCAAGAGCCTGGCAATCCATCCAGCCAGCACCACCCACAGCCAGTTGAACGAAGAGCAGCAAATTAGCGCGGGTGTATCTCCGGACTTCATCCGGCTGAGCGTTGGTCTCGAGGATATCGATGACATCCTCTGGGATCTGGACCAGGCGTTAAACTAGGTTTGTTACCGTAGAGACGCAGAGCAGAGACGCGATATTTTGCGTGCTTACAGCTCTGCGTCTCTACCCTGCAGTGTATTTCAAAATTTATTTAATTTCCGCACGGTGCGACGTTGCGCCAGTTCGGCACGTTATCCGCCACCGTCATCACACCGCTCGCGCCGTACGCCAGGGTTAACTGGCGGTTCGCGATCTCACCACATGCCCCGTCCTTCTCTACGTGGTCCCAATCACCCAGCGTGTATTTGTATTCGATCGAAACGTTCTCCTTGCCGGTAAAGGTGATGGTGTAATGGGTGGCATCCACCCTGGTTAATGCCACACCCCCCGGATCCCACTGCGGCAGACCGCCATCCAGGCGGTCCAGAAAACCGGCGATGTAGACATTCCGTCCGGTTGCATCGGTTGTATCCGGAACGGTAACGTTGAAAACCAGGCTAACCGTGCGCAGCTCGGCAGTGGCAGTCGCTTCGTCTGAGAAGGTCGAACGGTTGAATGAGAGATCGACGGAACGGACCACATAGTAGTAGGTTGCGCCTTCCACAACGTCGGTGTCTATAAAGTCTGTCCCGGTCACTCGCGCGAGCATCTCGTAGGGTCCGCCGCTGGCGCCAGCCCGCAGGACCTCATAACCATACAGGCTGGGATCACCCTGAACGGCCGCCCAGGCCAGCGAAATCCCCACAGGTGAGGCGTTGATCACGTCCAGACCGGATGGGACAGCCGGTGCGAGGGTATCATCGCTGGGGTTCACGGTGAGTTTTCCGGCCTGGTCCGAGCTGTAGCCGTTGCCGATCCCATCCAGATCGGCGAAGATCCAATCACGTCCATTGGTGGTGCTGTAGCGGTAGGCGTAATCAAAGCTGCCGGTCGATTCGGGCAGCAAACTCGCGACGAACTCGTCATTATTGCCCGCGTCGATGTTGAAACCGGCATCTACCCAGGTCCAATTGGGGTTGCCGTCCGGGTTGCTGCCGGAAGGGCCAAAACCGAGCTGCGCCAGGAGGGTGGGTGTGGCGCCGGGTAAGTTGGTCACCCCGTCGATCCACACCTGGCCATACACGTTGTCGGTGCGGTCCACCACGCTGATGGTATGCGTCAGGGTCGGCGGCCACTGCAGGTTCGCCCACCCGATCGTATCATGCGGTAGAGCACTGACCTCGCCCGAATAACCGCTCTCATTTCCGTTTCCATCCAGGGCAGTTACTACATAATAAATATTCTGCCCATTTGGCAGACCCGTGTCCGTAAAGGTTGTACCGGTCAAAGGAGAGGCATTGACCCTGACCCATCCACCTCCGCTCAAGGGGCTGCGGTACAGGTTATAGCCATTCGCCCCGCTGACAGCTTGCCAGGCGAGGCTGACCTGTCCCGAACCTTCGGCTGTGACTGCCAATCCGGAAGGGGCATCCGGTGGCTGCAGATCGGTCGAACCGGTAACCAGCACCCAGGCGCTCATCGAATTCAAGTTGATCGTCAGGCTCCCCCCGGTCACAATGTAAGTGGAAATTCCACTGTTGCCAACTCCGTAGAGACTGCGGAACCCGACATCGTCTGGCAGGTATCCACCCACCGGGATGCTAACCGTTTGGGCCTGGTTACCCCGGTTGATCACCACGACTGCCGCCTGGTTGCCCATCTTGCGGCCATAGGCCAGTGTCCCCGCCGTGTCGTCCGCCAGCAGCATGTGCAGATCGCCACGGGTCAATACGGGGGTTGCCTTTCGCAACGCGGCCAGAAGTTTATAGTGGGTGAGGAGCGAGTCGTCCGGATGGCCCCCGAGATCGGCCCATGGGAATGTCCGGCGGTCATCCGGGTCATCGTCACCCGTTTGCCCGACTTCGTCGCCGTAGAAAACCGTTGGCGCTCCCGGCATGGTGAACTGGATGAGTGAGGCGATCATCTGGCGCAGCTTGCCCTGGGCCAGGTTGGACGCATTGAGCTCCTTTTCCGCCTGCGTCTCGACCCCCGGGGTGAGCGTCCAGAGGATCCGTTCGGTATCGTGGCTGTCCACCAGGTTCATCAGTGAATAGAAAGCCGCATCCGGATAGTCTTCGCGGATCGAGGAGATGCGCGCGGCAAATTCGGAGGGAGATAGGATCCGCCCGCTGTCCGCGAAGCCCTTTGAATCAAACGGGCCTGGGGCCAGCAGCCCCAGGACTGCATCGCGCAGCCGGTAGTTCATGGTCGTATCGGCCCGATCCCCGCGCAGGAATCGCAGCAGCGTACTGTCCTTTTGCCAGAGCTCGCCGATGATGAGAGCATCGTTCCTGGTCTCTTTTACAATTTGCCGGAAATCTTCCCAATACCCGGCAGGAAACGAAGCATCGCCCATCACATCCATGCGCCAGGCGCCGGCTCCGTTCTTGAGCCAGTAGCGCGAGACGCTGTTCTCGCCGGAGAGAAAATATTCCTGTACCTCAGGGTTAGACTTGTTGATGACGGGGATACTGTCGAACCCAAACCAACCATCGTAGAACGTGTCGCTGCCCCCGGGGGAAGACGGCGCGCAAACCGAAGGTTCACTCCCCGACGGCGCGCGGAACTGGAACCAATCCCGGTAGGGTGAATCGGCCGATTCGCAGGCCCCAACAGTCGGGTAATGGTGGTACCGGTCAAAGATGGGGCTGTCTGAGGAAAGATGGTTGAATACCCCATCCAGGATGATGCGCATACCGTGCTGTTTTGCACCCTTGACCAGGTTTTCCCAATCCTTCTGCGTGCCAAAGTACGGGTCGATTTTGTAATAATCCTGGGTGTCGTAGGAGTGGTTCGATCCCGCATCAAAAACTGGGTTGAAGTAAATCGCGGTTACCCCAATTGATTTGAGGTAATCGAGCATCTGCTCCACACCTTTCAGATCTCCACCCATGTAATCGCGACCCCTTGGGCTTTCCTTGGTCGGGCTGTAATCGGGAGGGGTGGTATCAAAACGCCACGGGCAGTTAGTGTCCCCATCCGCGTAATTTCGGCAGAAACCTTCCGGTAAGGTGCCCCAGGGGAGGGCTAACACAGGATCGTCGTAGCGGATATCGCCTGTGCGGGGATCGTTATTTTTGCGCCCGTTGCGGAAGCGGTCTGGGAAGATCTGATAGATCACCGCATTGCTGGCCCAGGATGGAGCGGAAAATGCCGGATCAAAGACCATTAACGCGTAACTGTTGTCGATGATCTCCTCACTCGGGTTGCCCATCCCGCCATCCAGGGCAGGTGTATTATCCGCGTAATAGTCGGTGTCGTCGCCATCGGAAACGATGAAACGGTACCACAGGTTGTTTGGTTGATCGTTTGGAAGGCTAGCTTGCCAGTAATCGCAGGTGTCGTTCTCCAGCTCTGGCTGGTAACAGGATACTCCGGTCGCCGCAAGGAGCATAGGAACGATCTGCTGGCCGTTCGCGTTGATATCATAGACGCGCAGCTTGACCGCGGTTACATCGTTGTGGAATGTGCGCAGGCGAAGAGTCACCGGAGTCCCCGCTGGGATGGCGCCACCCGGTGAGCGATAGAGCGTGTCGCGCGAATCGTGGCGCAGTCCGTCCCACTCGATATTGTTATCCGGTCCATGCCCGGCCTGGATGGTGAGGATATGGGAGGTGGAATTATAGGTAAAAACCACCTGTTGAGAGTCTGCACTGACCGTAAAGGGGATATTGGGCCCGTTTAGGACTCCTCCGGCGCCATAGTTTACATCCCAACCTTCGTTGATGGCCACTTTGGCTTCGTAAGCTCCGGCAGGCAGAGCTGCGGTTTCAAAAATATAGGTACCATCCCCATCTGGGTCTTGCAGCCAGGAGCGCAGACAGCCCGGATCCCAATCTCCGGCGCAGCCTAACTCGCTCTGGAAACTACCAGGTACCGTGGCGATGGCGCTGTTGATTGCATCTGTTACCCAATGGCTTTTGTGATCGTAATAAAATTTTACGCTGATTGTACCTGCCGTCACCAACCCGATGTTCGACCCATTGGGTTGGGCGTTGGCGCCATAATTTTCGTCCCAACTGTCATTGAGGGCAGCTTTATATTCATAACTCCCCGCCGGAACTGAAAAAGACGCCTGCCAGACATCATCATCCGGGTCATAGCCCAGGTGGGTGACCGCACAGTCCGGAGCCCAATCCCCCGGGCAGCCTAACGCGGCCTGGAGACTGCCGGCAATTGTCACGGATGCCGGATCGGGTGTGTGACTGGCCTTCACAGGCAAGGTTGGGGAAAGAGAGCTTACCGAGCTGATCACTAAAGACAGCAGCCCAACAAAAGTCAAGATAACCTTCCGAGGATTACGCAGGTTCATTATTAGCTCCTTTCATCCTTGTACAGACAGGCTGCTTTCGGACTGCAAGAATCTACTCGGCTTTTATGACAGGTATTTATTCGAGAATGCCACTCAAGTCCCCTGGTGATGGCGGTAAAGTGATCGGTGAAAAAATAAAAACCGGGCACAAGCCGGTTTTTAATATAATTCTCCCCTGAGATTGGGACATTGCACTGGCAGAATGGTTATCCGATTGAGCGAGGCCATAGTCTTTATGTACGACCCAAACAAATCAGTAAATCTATTATAGAAAATGAATCTGCCAATGTCAATCTGGAATATAGATATATTGGTTAGTTCTCGATGTAAAACTGCTCGCTGCGCCGGGGACGGCGGCTTGAGCGAGTTTCGCAACAGAAACTAATTAGTTTATGGGGTCTTCACTTCGATCTGGATGTAAAACGGGTCACCGAATGGGTTTCCGGCCGGGTCGTAAGCCTGCCAGGCGCTGGTATACATGCCGGGATCTTGCGGAGCCGTAAACTGGATACGCAAAACTGCCTGGGTTCCAGAGCGCGCCGGGAAAAGCGCCTGATCTCCGGCAGCGCCAAGGTCCTCTCCCTCGATCAAGCGCAGCTGGTAGTGCTCGTTCCAGTTGCAGGTGCCTTTGTTCTGCACCAACCACTCTTTATCCATGGTCGCACCCGGTTCGACAACCGTCCCATCCGGGATTGTTTTATCCTCCAGGAAAACCAGGTTATTCTCGCAGGGCGGGGTTGGGGTCGGTTGGGAGGATTCCTGGCTGAGTAACGCCGCAGGAGTGGGTGATGGGGCTGCCAGTGTCGGGGGACGAAAAGGTTCATCGCCGGCGGAGCCCGAGCGCACCGGGCCGGGGATCAGTCCTTTGCAAGCCGAGAGCAGAAACAGGCAGCTTAAGAATATCAGGGTGCGGGTGAATGAAGTGCGGGCTGTCATTTTCTTTCTATGTATTAATGAAGGAGGCCCTGGCAACGATGGGTGTGCCAGGGCCTGTGATTGGATTGGAGATCAATCCTCGTCTTCCGCAAAACTGCTGTCTTCTCCGCCGCCATTCAAGGCGATCGGGATTTCACCGCCCATGGCGCGCTGGCGAACCGCGGTCTCAACTTCATGGGACAGCTCGGGGTTCTGACGCAAAAATTCTTTAGCGTTCTCACGTCCCTGGCCCAGGCGGATATCCCCATAAGAGAAGAATGCGCCGCGCTTCTGGACGATTTCCAGTGAAGTCGCCAGGTCGATTATATCTCCAACCTTGGAGATACCTTCGTTATACATGATATCGAATTCGGCCGTACGGAAAGGCGGCGCGACCTTGTTCTTTACCACGCGTACTCGCACCCGGTTACCGATAATTTCTGCGCCCACTTTGATCGATTGGATCCGGCGCACGTCCAGGCGCACGGATGCATAAAACTTGAGCGCCAGACCGCCCGGGGTCGTTTCCGGGTTGCCAAACATAACCCCAATTTTCTGGCGAAGCTGGTTGGTAAAGACGACTGCCGTCTTGGTTTGGTTGATCGCACCGGAGAGCTTGCGGAGCGCCTGAGACATCAGGCGGGCTTGCATCCCCATGGTTGCGTCGCCCATATCGCCTTCGATCTCAGAGCGAGGGACCAGAGCGGCTACCGAGTCCACAACGACGACATCCACAGCGCCCGAGCGGACCAGGGTTTCGCAGATTTCGAGCGCCTGTTCCCCGGTATCCGGCTGGGAGATCAGCAGGTTGTCGATATTGACGCCGCAGTGAGAGGCATACAACGGGTCCAGCGCGTGCTCCATGTCAATGTAGGCAGCCAGACCACCCAATCGTTGGGCTTCAGCAACGATATGCTGGCAGACAGTCGTTTTCCCGGAAGATTCCGGACCGAATATTTCGGTTACGCGGGCGCGAGGGATACCGCCAACACCCAGGGCGATATCGAGGGACAGCGAACCGGTCGGGATTGCCTCCACAGTCATATGGTGGGCTTCTCCGAGACGCATGATCGAGCCTTCGCCGTAGCGTTTGACGATATCGCTGAGGGCTTTATCTAATACGGCACGCCGGGCTTCGTCCATGCCATTATCTGTAGATTTCATAGGAAGGGGCTGAGAGGGGGGAGTGGATTTCCGAGGCATACACTTTACTCCTAAAGGTTTATGGTACAGGTGGCATCCAGTGTCTGATCCGACAACAAATCCTATTGGGTCTCACCTGTTAACGATTGATAGGTTGGCGTATTGAACTCCCAGGGTATTCACTTAACTGGTTCTTCTATGAAGCGGTGGAGGAGCATGAAACCCACGTTCGTGAATCACCATCCGTTCACACACTATTTTACTGGATATCCCCAGATTGCGCGCGAATCTAGAAATATCAACCTGATTATAGCACATCCGTTCGAAGTGTCAAGGGATGGTTCGAATGCATAAAAAAAATTGGGCAGCAAGGGAATATGCTGCCCAACCTCATTTTACGATCTATTTATGGAATGGGAGTAAGAAATTGTTCGGGGACGGGCGTGGGTGGGGGCTTGGTGCTGAATAAGAATTTTCCCCGGAACGTAAAATAGGAAACCTGGCCGGGATAGATCTCGATCTCCTGATCGTACAACCTGGCGTTGAAGTCAACCCGCACGCGGTATTTGCCGGCGGGTAGATCGCTGAGAACCAGGTTCTCCTGGTAGAAAGGATCGCTGTTTACTGCCGCTTGTCCGTAACTGCGCACGGTCCAATACGTTCCGGTGTCCACCGAGGTAACTCGTACTTCTTTATGTGGCAGCAGCTTGCCGTTGGTATCCATCACCCGGCCTGCCAGGACTCCCCAACCTTGCGGGGGCGCCAACCAGAGCTCGGGATTGCGCGTGTCAAAGAAATCGTTGCTTTCAACGCGCACCTCGAAATGTAAATGCGGCCCTGTGGTTTTTCCGGTATCCCCCACCAGGCCGAGCGTATCCCCGGTCGCGACTTTCTGGCCGGTATAGGCAAAAATTTCCGAAAGATGCGCGTAAACCGTGTACAGGCGCTGTCCCTGGTAACCAAAATCATGGCGGATCGCCACCGCTAAACCGTACGGGTCCTTCGGGTTAGGACTGCCGTAAAATAGCCCATAGCCTGTCCAGACGACTTTTCCTGGCCCGGCAGCCAGGACGGGGGTGCTCATCGGGGCGTCGATATCGATCCCGGTATGGATGATATCCGTGTCTTCGAAGATCCCTCCATATCGGTAATCCCAGAGCGGCCAGTTGACCTCATCCGCGGCAATCGGGCGCGTGAAGAAGAAATGGTCGAATGCGCCTAATGCCCAGGGAACCTCATATAAAGGCGGACGCCAGGCACTGCGCACCGCGCTCCCTGGGGTAGGGAAAACAAAACGGAGCGCATCCGTCGTTGGAGTAGGTCCCTGGAGCGCCAAAGATTCCGTGGCATCCACTACCGGGCTGCTTGTAGGCTGAGGAGTTTCCGGGTTGGGGATAGATTCTTCGAGAGGAAACCCTTCCGGAGTTTGGAGAACCGGCGCGGCTTCGGCCAGGCTCACGGCTGACGCGCTGGTGATCGTCTGGCAGGCGCTCAGGCTCAACCACAGCAGGGTTGAGGCAAGCAGAATTCCACATATCGTTTTGCGTGAGAGGATGCTCATGGCGTAGTGTTGGGCGGCAGAGGTGTCCATGTAGGCCGGCGGGTCGGAGTAACCGATGGGGTTACTGTCAGGGTGGGGATGCGAGTTTTGTACCAGGTAGGAAGCGGGGTTGGCGTGTAAGTGGGGGTGACCATGGGTGTAGAGGTAATGAATATTTCAGCCGGGTAGAGCTGCATCAATGCAGATCGCCAATCCAAACCCTCGGTGATCGCCAGCTCGTTGAACCGCGCTCCCTGGAAATAAGTGCGCCAGTTTACCAGGGCGGGTTGGCGTTCCCATCCATAGCGGTTGGCCAGGTCGGTCAGGTCTACCCAGTATCCGGAGGGGATCACGGCTGCCAGTCTGCCGCCCTGTTCATAGACCTGAGGATTACCACTGCTGCGGGCATTAAAATCCCACGGGGAGAGGTGGAGCGGCATCCCCTGCGATCCATCCTGGTAGCGAGATTTCAGATAGACCCGCCAATAGGTTTGCCCACTAAATTCTTCCCGTACAACGGCCATCCAGCCCGCCGTAACCGGGATCGTATTGAATGTAAATGCCCTACCGGTATACAACCAATCGTCGGTCATACCCGGGGGTAAAGAAGACGTCAGCGGGACGTAGGCATTTTCGAGACTACCCAGAATATCCCAACCAGCTTCTTGAGACAGCCGGCTGCGGAAGACCTGGAAAGCCTCGTCGACCCGGTCGTGTAAATAGGGATAGGGAGCGTCTACATCTGCTATAGGAACGACATTAAGCCGGTCGGCCGGACCCTCGGCGTTTGGCGTGATCTCAGGGATCCACAGCGGTGGGTTTGCAGCCTGAGCGGCTGATAAAAATACCGGCGCCAGCAGGTCGGGCAGCCTGGATGCTTTCCAATCCAGACCATGCAGCATCCCTGGGAGCACGACGGGGGGCAGAAGCAAATTGCCGCCGGAGACCGGGTAGGCAGATAGATAATTCCGGTTGGGCTCCTCCACCTGGCTGATCATGATCGATCCGGACGGGCTCCAGACGGGCCAACTGCCCGTTCCCACCCGTAGGGGGAGCGAATCGGGTTGGCGCGAATCCCAATAGAAGATATCTGTCGCCCCGGACCGGGTCGAGCTCCAGGCCAGCATATTACCATCCGGTGACCAGACCGGGTGCTGCTGGCTGCTTTTTGGAGCGGGGGCAATCAGCCTGAAACGGTCGTCGATCTTATCCAGGTCTGCAACCCAGATCTCATCCTCTCCCGAACGGTTGGAAATGAATGCGATCTGGCGGCCTAATGGGGACCAGGATGGAGAAAAATCCGCTGCGGGATCCTGGGTGAGTTGGATCGGAGGCTGGTTGAGATCCGCAATCGAGCGGATAAAGAGCTCCAGGTTATTATTCGAATAGGTCTCATAGACCAGCCAGCTTCCATCGGGCGACCAGGACGGAGCGCCGTCGTATTCGGCCGTATCGGTAATGCGCGTCTGCTGCCCGGTGTTCAAATCCAGGACAAATATATCCCAATAGCCGTTCTGGCGCGAGCTGAAGACAACTCGCGTACCATCCGGGCTGATAGCGGGAGACCGGTCATCCCAGGGGTTTGAGGTCAACCGGGTGAGAGGCAGGGTTTGGGGTTGGTAGGCAAACAGGTGGGTATATGCACCGTCATTGAGCGCCAGAACCAGCCAGCCCTCACTCAAAGGGCTGACAAACTCAGCCGGAACCGTCAGCATTATATCTGTGGGTAGCGGGGGAACCTGGGTTGCGGTCGGGGCTTCCGGAATGGATGAAAGAATTTCCTGCGGATCGGAAGATGGCTGAATTTCCTGAAAGGTCGGCTCGTAACTGGAAGTGGGGAGAACCGTCTGTCCAGAAGTTGTGTTTGGCCAGACCAGAACGAAAATGATCAGGACCTGAATGAGCAGCAGGATTAGAAAGCTGCGTAGTGTTAAGGTGATGTGGGGTGGATTGCGACTACTCATTGAGGATTGGCTGCCTGCCAGCGTCACGTAAATGGATCGGGGGACAGGGCTCAACCTTGGGTTGCAAGAATCAAGCCATGAATATTTGGTGTTCCTGGGTCATTGTAGCATGCGGGAATCGGGTAGTCAATCAAACCGGGCTCGAACTAACAATACCGTTAAGCAGAGGAGGTAAAAACTTTCACAAACGACATCCAAATCCAATCTCTTGTCTGGATGGGCGCGAATTCCCGGCTCTATGGTTGTAAGTGGGATTGGGTGGCGAGGCTTTGGATGAACTGCAGCGGCTCGACCGGTTGGAACAGCCCGCTGACCCGCCAGGCGCAGTAGGCAGCGGTCTCCTCCAGCGTGGCGGAGGCATCATAGTGTGCCATTGAGGTGAACCGGGCTCCGGATGGTCCAACACGGACTTCCAGGTGAAGATGGTCGTTGACGGATGCTCCACTCGAACCCACTTCACCGATTTGTTGGCCGCAGGTAAGCGTATCGCCCGGCTGTGCTAACGGAGCCTGGTTGAGGTGCGCGTATAACAGGTACAACGACCGGCGGGTGGGATCAGCGCCGGTCTCGAATGGCGCCGCGGGACACGTAAGCCGGATATCGGACGGCGTAAGGGTGGGTTGGGGTGCCGGTAAAGACGAGATAATTTCCTGGGGCAAATGATCCAGAAGAGATTCAATGATCAGCATATTTCCATATGGGCGCCGATCGAGGGTCAAGCCGGCTACTTCACCGGGAAGCACTGTATAAACCGGTAGACCGCGCATGGTTTTCCGGTCCCCCCGCCGCCAGTAGGCAAAATCATCTCCGGGATGGCCATCGTCAATCCCGGGTCTGGGCTGTTGGAATGGGTTTGAGAGGATCTCGGGAAGCTCAGCCAGGCTGATTTCCGCCAACGGGGAGCAAACCTCAGTTTTTAGGTCAGCAACTGAAGTGGAAGTAGAGAATGCCGTGGGAGCGAGCGTGGGTGTCGGGCTCGGGGTACTCTCGGGTGTTTGCGTAGCGTTTTCAACGGTAGCATTGGCCAGGTTTGATCCAGGCGGGGTGGGTGCGGCGCTCGTAATTTGTGCCGCAGTACAGGCCGCTAACCATCCGCCCACAAACAGCCATGATAAAAACTGACTCCGTATCGATTTCATCCTGGCTCAACCAAATTCTTCACCATTTACCGGTTGTATTTCAAAAGGATAAGTAGCCTGATCCACGGAGTCGATGTCCGGGTAGTAGAGGCGCCCGGAGAGCATATAACGGCCCTGGATCTTGGCCTCGCGGATGTGCAGGGTAACCACAAATCGCGGAGTCAATACTTCGATCAGGGTTGCGCTGGCGACTTCTTCACCAGCATCGTTATAGATCTGGACTTCAATGCTGGGGCGTTCTGCGAAAGGAGTGATCTGAGCGTGGACGCGGATCCTGCGCCCATCTGGCCATGGTTCAGCACGCAGCTCGATAATGCGTGTTTCTGAGGGGGGGAGCCGGTTATCAGAGTCGGAAAATTCAGAAAATTCCATCTTCCTTATTCCTTCAATATTTCTACATACGATTACCCAACAGGCAAGCTTCATCTGGCCCGAGAGTCAGGCATCCGGCTTGCAAACTGGCGGGAGAATCCTGGCGGCTGGAGAGATACATCTCCCAATCGGGCCTGTTTGCTTCCTTGTCGATGTGGATCGTTTGCGCCTGGGCGGAAAAATTCAAGGCGACCAGGATGCTCTGTCCCGGGACTGAGCGCACATAAGCCAGAACGGGTGCAGACCCCATAGGCAGCGGACGGAAATCACCGCGGGTCAGCGCGGAGTGTGACCTGCGCAGCCGGATCAGAGCCCGGTAGAAGTTGAGCAGCGATCCCGGATCTTTTTGCTGGTTTGCCACGTTCCGGCTGGGATACCCCGGATGGACCGGCAGCCAGGGTTGGCCGGTTGTAAAACCGGCGTTTGGGCCCGGATCCCACTGCATAGGGGAACGGCAGCCGTCTCTACCTTTGAAAAATGGCCAGTAGCGTTTCCCAGGTGGATCGAGGATCTGGTCGCGGCGGAGCGAAATATCGCGCATACCGATCTCTTCGCCATAATATAGAAAAGGAGTACCGCGCAGGGTCAACATGAGTACGGCGGCGACTTTCAAGCGCTCATCGTTACCATCCTTTGCAAACCGGGTAGCCGCCCGAGGAAGATCATGGTTGCTCAAAACGTAATTGGGCCAGTTATCCTTGCCCAGCGCACGGTCCCAACTCTGGATCTCGCGCAGAAATTTAGCCGGGTTCCAACGAGCTTGAGTAAAAGAGAAGTTGAATGCTGCGTGAAGGCGATCCGCTCCTGTGTATCGAACCGCATTCTGATAACCGCCTGTAAAAGTTTCTCCAACCATATACCGCTCCGGACAGGAATCCAGCAGCGATCTTAGCTCGGCCAGGAAAGGCATCATCTCTGGCTGGTCGATATCGTAGATGTGGCGCTGTCGATCAAAACCGCGCAGACCGATGGCAAACGGGTTGTCAAGCAGATCAGCATGTTTGAAATACACATTAAAAACATCCAGGCGAAACCCATCTGTCCCATGATCCAACCAGAAACGGACAACATCCAGAACAGCCTGCCGTACAGCCGGGTTACGCCAGTTGAGATCCGGTTGTTCTTTGGCAAACATATGGAAATAATATTCCCCGGTCTCCGGATCGAACTCCCAGCCCGGCCCGCCAAAGATGGATTGCCAGTTATTAGGCCGCCCGCCTCCCGGTTTAGGAGCTACCCAGAGGTACCAATCCCGGTAAGGATTATCGCGACTGGAACGAGATGCCTTGAACCAGGGATGCTGGTCCGAAGTATGGTTCAGCACCAGGTCCAGGACGATGCGTATGCCACGCTGGTGCGCCTCCTGAACCATGCGGTCAAAGTCATCCAGGCTCCCAAAGCGCGGGTCGATAGCGGTATAATCGCTGACGTCATATCCAAAGTCGACATCCGGAGAGGGATAGATGGGAGAAAGCCAGATCGCATCAACGCCAAGATCGGCCAGGTAATCCAGCCGGGCGGTAATCCCGGGTATATCCCCCAGGCCGTCCGAATCTGTATCCGCGAACGAGCGGGGATAGATCTGATAGATGATGCCGTCACGCCACCAGAGAAAAGGTTCCGTCAAGGAGATATCCTGCTAAAAATGTAGGTGTAACTAGTGGATATTTTGGGTGACACAAGGTATATTTCTGCTCCACCTGTTGCTTTGCCCCTGCTTCTGCTTCATTATAACCGGAAATACTTGCACCCCTGGAAAAACTGTGTTAAAATTCGTTTATCCAATGTCGTAGACGATATCGTCAACAACGAAAAGTGGGCATCCCCCACTTTTCTGCGTATAGTAGGTCACAGGTTATAAATTTGGAGATTATGCACGGATGAAAAACGAGTTTACCCTGGCTTTCAATGAGGTGCTTGAAGAAAAGCAGCTGCCCAAGGAAGTAATCCTGAAAGCGCTTGAATCGGCCATGGTTTCTGCCTACCGGCGAGCAGTGAATGCTTCCAACGCCCAACATGTCGAAGCAAAAATCGACCCGGAGACCGGCCGGGTGATCATTTTTGCGGAGAAAGAAGTAGTCGATACCGTGCAAGATGTACGCACGGAGGTCACCGTGGGCGAAGCGCAAAAAGTAACACCGGAAGCAGAGCTCGGCACAATGGTGATCGTGGAATCCACGCCCAAGGATTTTGGCCGGGTTGCGGCTCAAACCGCCCGACAGGTAATCCAGCAGCGAATACGCGAAGCCGAACGGCAGGCCCAACTTACTTACTTTGATAAACAGCTTGGAGAAATCGCCAGCGGCGTGATCCAGGCCGTCAATGCTCAGGGTGTCACAGTTGGCCTGGATATGAAGGCTGAAGGGGTCATGATGCGCAAGGAGATGATCCCAGGGGAACGTTTCCGGGTGCATGACCGCATGCGGGCCTTGATCTATGAGGTCAAGGATGGTCCACGCGGACCGCAAATCATGTTGTCGCGCGCCCACCGCAATTTCTTGCGGCGCCTGTTGGAAAACGAAGTCCCTGAAATCTATCACGGAGTGGTCGAGATCCGCTCGATTGCCCGCGAGCCAGGCGAACGTGCGAAGGTGGCCGTAGCCGCGACCCAACAAGGAATTGATCCGGTTGGCGCCTGCGTGGGCATCCGCGGTGTTCGCATCCAGGCCATCGTGCGTGAGCTCCACGATGAAAAAATCGATGTGATTGAGTGGAACGCCGATCCCGCGCTGTATATCGCGAAAGCGATCAGCCCTGCGCGGGTCAGTGGCGTATACCTTAACGAACGTGCTTCAGGGGGTAAGACCGCTACCGTAGTGGTGCCTGAAGACCAGCTCAGTCTGGCCATTGGGCGGGATGGGCAGAATGCTCGACTGGCAGCCAAGTTGACCGGCTGGCGCATTGATATCAAGAGCCTGCCCGAAGCAGCGACCGATGCACTCAACAAGCTGCAAAGCGATCCCACCCTGGCTGCCATCGCGGAAGCTGAGGCAGAGAATATCGGTCACGTGACTACCGCTCTGGGAAAAAAGGCGGAAGGCCGCCCTCTTACCCCGGAAGAATATGACCTTTTGAACCGCTTTGTCGACCGGGTGGAAAAACGCTCCGCCAGCCGCCGCCAGGCCGAAAAGAAAACCGAAGATCTGCGCAAGCAGGAAGCCCGCGCTTCTATCCCCGAAGCCGCCTTCTCAACGACGGTTTTGGATGCCGGGTTTGCCGAGCATGTCGGATTTACCTTGTCCGAGGCCGGGTATGAAACCCTGGGTGATGTGATCTTACAGGTCCGGCTGGATCCGGATACGATCCTGGCCCTGCAGGGGATGGGCCCACGGGCGATGCAAGAGATCCAGCGGTTGGTCGATGAATACCTCAGCCAGGCGGTTCAGGCCGAACCGGCTGCCGAGGCAGTCGAAGCCGTTGCTGAACCGGTGACGGAAGAATCTCCGGCTGCGCCCACCGCCGAACAGGTGGTTGAAGCGGTTGAAGTTGTCGATATTGTCCAGCCGGCCGCCGAAGGTGTCGAACAACCGACAGCGGAAACCGCTCCAGTTACAGCCGCTGTGGAAGAGGCTGCTCCTGTAGAAGCTGAGGAAGAGCTGCCTTCATCATTGGACGAGCTGTTTGCTTTGAAACCGGAAGTATTGGAAGTAACGGCGGAAGTCTCCGAAGAAGATGATGATTCGGACTCCAAGCGCACCGGCAAGAAAAAGAAAAAGAAAAAGCACATCGAAGTTACGTACGACCCCGACCGCGATGTTATGGTAGTCAAGAAAAAACACAAACGCGGTGGTGGTGAATGGGAAGAATGGGAAGCATAACAGGTTCGAGAATATAAATTGGCTGGAAAAACCGAAAAACGAGTGAAGCATGTGCCGCAGAGAACCTGCGTGGGATGCCGGGTCGTGCTCTCCAAACGGGAGCTGATCCGCATCGTACGCAACCCAGGTGGGGTCGTCGTAGACCCGACCGGGAAGGCTGCCGGAAGAGGCGCTTACCTGCACAACCGGCGTTCTTGCTGGGAGCGGGGGCTCAAAGGGGCACTGGCGCATGCCCTGAAAACAAGTCTGACAGATCAGGATCTGGAATACCTGCGGGCGTTTCAGGCAGGACTGCCTGAAGATACGGCTGAAGATCGGGCCGAGTTGGCCGCGGAGGGACAGCCTGGCAGCTAAACAGGTCTGGTATCTATGAAGGGATTTTCAGGATGAACGCATAACTCGATTCGCCGCTCGCTCATTGGATATGGACAAAAGCCCATTCCTATCTCGCGCGAGGCGAGTTTCTGGCTTTTCCTCGCATTATGGAATGAGGAATGGATGAAAATAGAAAATGGAGGTACCCATGAGCGATAACGGGCAAAACCGAATTGAGCTGCCAGGCAGCATTACAGTCCGTGAGTTGGCTCTGATCATTAAAACAAGCCCCATCCAGGTCATTAAAATCCTGATGGCCAATGGGGTTATGGCCAATATCAATCAACAAATCGACTTCGAGACAGCCGCCGTAGTTGCTTCTGAGATGGGATTCGAAGCCACTATGGAAACGCCCGAAGTAATCGAAGAGACGGATACCAGCGAGGTACCCCTGTGGCGGCGCCTGATCGCGGATGAGGATCAATCTCGCCTGGAAGCCCGGCCGCCGGTAGTTACTATCCTTGGGCATGTCGACCATGGAAAAACAACCCTGTTAGACGCAATCCGCCATACAAACGTAGCAGCTGGAGAAGCAGGTGGGATTACCCAGCATATCGGTGCTTACCAGGTGGAGCACAAAGGCCGCCAGATCAGCTTTTTGGATACACCCGGACACGCGGCATTTACCGCCATGCGTGCGCGTGGCGCCCAGGGCGCGGATGTGGTCGTTTTGGTCGTGGCAGCCAACGATGGGGTCATGCCCCAGACTCGTGAGGCGATTGCTCATGCCAAGGCAGCCCGCGTACCTATCGTGGTTGCCCTGAATAAGATCGACCGGCCGGATGCCAACCCCGATTTTGTCAAACGCCAATTAGCAGAAGCCGGGCTTGTCCCGGACGATTGGGATGGCAGTACCATCGTCGTACCTGTGTCAGCTAAACTGCGGACGGGACTGGAAGACCTGCTGGAGGCGATCCTGTTGGTGGCAGATAGCAGCGATATCCGCGCCAATCCGGAAGGCCGGGTGATCGGAACAGTGATCGAGGCTGAGCTCGACCGGGCCAAGGGTGTGATCGCTACACTGTTGGTTCAAAACGGGACGCTGGAGCTTGGGGATGTTGTTGTTGCAGGCCAGGCGCATGGACGCCTGCGCGCAATGTTCGACTTCCGCGGGCGCAAGCTGCGCAAAGCCGGTCCCTCTTCACCGGTAGCGGTCATGGGTTTGAGCGATATTCCTCAAGCGGGTGATTTATTCCAGGTGCTGCCTTCCGAGAAGGAAGCGCGCCAGGTTGTCGAGGAGCGCAAACAACACCAGGCTAAAAAGGTATCTGCCCCAAAAGCTACATTGGAAGAGTTGTTTGACCGTTTCCAGGCCGGCGAAGTTCGCGAACTGCGCCTGATCGTCAAAGCCGATGTCCAGGGTTCTCTCGAACCCATCATCAATTCTCTCAACGAGATGAATAAAAGCGAAATTTCGATCAATGTTCTCTATGCAGAAACAGGGAATATCGGCGAAAATGATATCATGCTCGCGACGGCCTCAAAGGCCATCGTGGTTGGTTTCAACGTCCAGGCTGAGACCACCGCACGCCGTCTGGCTGAAGCGGAAGGCGTATCGATCCGCCTGTACGATATCATCTACCGGCTGACCGAGGATGTTGAAAAAGCCCTCAAAGGGATGCTGGCGCCGGAGTTCAAGGAAGTCACGATTGGGAAGGCCAATATCCTGGCCGTTTTCCGCATCTCTAAACTGGGAAATATTGCCGGATGCCGGGTAACAGAAGGTGAGCTGCGTCGGAATGCCAACGTACGCTTGCTGCGGAATGGGACAGTCGTATTCGATGGCGATATGGCTTCGTTAAAGCACGAGAAAGAGGACGTACGCGAAGTGCGCCATGGTTTCGAATGCGGTGTGGGATTGCGAGGATTTAGCGACTACCAGGTTGGGGATGTGATCGAGTGTTATGTTCGTGAACGGGTCGGTGTTCCTCGTTAGCCTATATCAGGACTGAGAAGGAAAGAAGGATGCCTTCAAAATTACGGTTACAAAAAATTGCGGATCGCATCCGCCAGGAACTTTCAGAGATGGTCATCTTAAAGGTAAGCGACCCAAGGCTGGAAGGATTATCCATTACCGATGTAAAGGTCGACAGGGAACTGGCGTTTGCAGATATCTATGTATCATCGTTTGAAGGATCGGCGCGCGCTCCTGAGATCCTGGCGGGGTTGGAGCATGCCAGCGGCTATCTAAGGCGCGAACTGGCATCCCGAGTGGAACTGCGGGCCTTCCCGCGGCTGCGCTTCCATTGGGACCCAACACCCGAGCACGCAGATCAAATCGAACGGCTACTTGCCTCCTTACGCGAGCAATCCGCCAAGTCTGAGGAATCGAAGCAGGATGGATGATGCGGTTCATCAGGAAATAGGCCGCAGTTTTCAAGCGGCTCAAAGGATCCTTGTAGCCTCCCACGTCCGGCCGGATGGGGATGCGATTGGGTCTATCCTGGGTCTTGGCCAGGCGCTGCAGGATAGTGGAAAGCACGTACAGATGGCGCTGAACGATGGTGTGCCGCAGGCACTCCGGCATCTTGTGGGCAGCCAGCAGATTGTCAAAAGGGCCGAAAAACCGGTAGACCTGGTGGTGGTTCTGGATTGCTCAGATCTCCAGCGGGTAGGAAGCGTATTGGAACCTCTTCCAACACCGGACATCAATATCGACCACCACCTGACTAATTTGCAGTTTGCCAGGCTCAACCTGGTGGATCCCGCAGCAGTTTCGACCACAGCCGTCCTGGCCAGGCATATGTCGGGGTGGGGATTGACCATCACTCCCGCGGTTGCTTCGGCGCTGCTGACCGGGTTGGTCAGCGATACGATTGGTTTCCGCACTTCGAATATGAACCCTGAAGCGCTGCGCCTGGCAGCAGATTTAATGGAAATGGGCGCGAATTTACCCGAGCTGTATAACCTGGCTTTGGTGCGGCGCTCGTTTCCGGCAGCCCTGTACTGGGGTGCGGGATTATCCCGGCTGCAGCGTAAAGGCCGTCTGGTTTGGACCAGCCTGACGCTGGCGGACCGGGAGAATGCAGCATACCTGGGGAATGATGATGCCGACCTGGTCAATATCCTTTCCTCAATCTCAGACAGCGATGTAGCGGTAATTTTCGTGGAACAAAAATCTGGCCGGGTAAAAGTAAGTTGGCGAGCCATACCGGGATATGATGTCTCTCGTGTTGCTCTGGCGTTTGGCGGAGGCGGCCATGCCGCGGCGGCAGGCGCCGAGATCTTTGGCAATCTCAATGATGTCCAGGAACAGGTTTTATTGGAAACCGAAAAAATCTTCCAGAATGGTCATGTCCGGGTATAATCACGGCGGAAGAGGGCATTATTAATATCAGAGGTTCCAGGGGAGAAATGAAAATGGATAATAGCAGCTACGATCTTCGGAATGCCATCTCAGGTGTTCTGGTTGTGGATAAACCGGTGGGGTTAACATCTCATGAGGTCGTTCAAATCGTCCGAAAAGGCACCAATATCCGCCGGGCCGGACACACGGGTACTCTGGACCCGCGCGCTTCGGGCGTACTGGTAATCTTGATTGGACCGGCTGTGAGGTTAAGCGAGTATGTTTCAGCATCGGATAAACGTTACCAGGCGATCATCCGTTTGGGAGCAACCACAGACACCTACGACGCGGACGGCCATGTTACCAGCTCTGCCCCGGTAAATATCAGCGAGGAACAATTTGAAAGCTCGCTGCAGCAGTTTATTGGTGAAATCGAACAGGTCCCACCGCCTTATTCCGCAGTAAAAGTCAAAGGCCGCAAGGCCTATGAAATGGCCCGCGAGGGAGAAGAAGTTGATCTCCAACCCAGAAAAATCAATGTGTATAATCTCGAACTCCTGGAATGGGCTCCCCCTGAAGCCGTGATCGACGTTTACTGTTCTTCTGGGACTTATGTGCGCTCGCTGGCTCACGATCTGGGAAATGTTTTGGGCTGCGGTGCTCATTTGGTTGGGCTCCGGCGGACGAAAAGCGGCCGTTTTACCTTACGAGATGCGGTTCCCCTGCGCAAACTGCGCGAGGCGTTCGAAGCTGGGAACTGGTACCAGTTCCTGATCCCGGCTGCGGAAGCCCTGTCTGATTGGCCTGCCATCGAGCTGGATGTCGACCAGGTCGAAGCGGTTCGTCACGGTCACCGCGTACCGGCCGATCCCGGATCTACCGGATGGTCGCGCGGGATCAGCCAGCAGGGTGAGTTGGTAGCACTGATGGAGGTCGATCCGGCCTCTGGTGAATGGCAGCCACGCAAAGTCTTCTTTAGTTAGGCCTGGCGGGTAATCTACGAAACTGTCAGGCGGGGGGCGGTCTGCCCTCCGCCGCTTGATAATCCTGACCTATAAACTCTATTCCTATGCAGCAAATCACATCTCTGGAAGAAGTATCAATCCCGAATTCGTGGGTAACGATCGGATCCTTCGATGGCGTCCACCGCGGCCATCAAATGCTGGTTCAAGACCTGGTCCGGGAAGCGCATTCCGCGGGCTGCCAGGCGGTTGTGGTGACCTTTTTTCCCCACCCATCTGTTGTTCTGCGGGGGGCATCCGGCCCTTTTTACCTTACATCGCCAGAGGAGCGAGCTAAGCTGTTGGAAGAGCTTGGCGTCGATCAGGTTCTGACCCTGCGTTTCACGCGGGAGCTGGCGGATACCCCGGCAGAGGATTTTATTGCTCTTTTGCAGCGCCAGCTGGGCATGCGGCAGCTGTGGGTTGGTTTCAACTTTGCCCTTGGCCGCGGTCGAGAGGGAGATATTCCCTTGCTCCAGCGGTTGGGCGACCTGCATGACTTTGACCTCCATATCGTTCAACCTATCGAGATAGATGGGGAGATCGTCTCCTCCAGTCTCATCCGCAGCCTGCTCAATCGCGGAGAAGTGGCCAGAGCTGCCGATTTCCTCGGCCGCCGCTACGTTGTTGAAGGTGAAATTGTCCATGGAGATGGGCGGGGCCGCACGATCGGTATCCCGACCGCCAATTTCTCGGTCTGGCCCGAACGGGTTCTCCCGGCAGGGGGTGTGTATGCAGGGTGGGTTCATTTCCCCCAGGGTGAGCGGCGGGCAGCCGTGGCCAATATCGGGGTACGGCCAACTTTTGAAAACCAACCCCCAGTGCCGCGGCTTGAAGCGTTGGTGCTCGATTTCGATCAAGACCTATACGGTCAGACCCTGAGTTTTGAATTTGTCCAACATCTACGGGGCGAACAGCGTTTTTCATCCGTTGAAGCGCTGATCGAACAGATCCAGAAGGATGTCCAAACCTCTCGAGGAGTATTGGCCCATGAGCGCTGACCGGCAAATCTACCTGTTGAACCCCAAAGAATTGAGCCCAGAGACCATTGCCGTGGCGTTCGCCAAAACATCCCGCTCCCCCCAATCATTTCGCGAGATTGCCGCTGATCTGACCGAAGAGCAGAGCGCGCAGTTCCATGAAAAATGGGTGGTGGGCTATGGGCACGCGTCTGTGGCGGAGCATGCCATCCTGCACCTGGCGGTTGAGAATGTCTCTCGGCTGGCGATTGAGATCCTCGAATCGAACCGGCTGGCCTCTTATACCGAGAAATCAACCCGCTATCAGAAATGGGATGCCGAAGCTTTTCATCGTCCGGCTGAGCTGCAGGGGCACCCGTTGATGGATGTGTTCGCGCGTACCTGTGAGATGCTGTTCGAAACTTATCTTCAATCGCTCCCGGCAGTCCGCGAGGTGATCGCCAGGCAAGAGCCAAAGAGGGAAGGAGAAAGCGATGCCGCCTGGGACCGGCGTGTACGCTCTCGTTATGTGGATGTCAGTCGTTACCTCCTCCCTGCGGCCGCCCTGGCCAATGTCGGAATGACAGCCAATGCCCGGGTGCTCGAACACGCGATTTGCAAAATGCTCTCTCACCCGCTGGAAGAAGTGCGTGAGGTTGGTAAGGAGATCAAGCAGGTAGCTCAGGCAGAAGTACCTACCCTGGTTAAATATGCCAACCGGCTGCCCTACCTGGATCAAACTTGCCAAAGCCTGGGTGAGGAGGCCCTCCACCTTGCGGCCAGAGGAAACGGCGAGGAGACGGATTGGTGCAATCTGGTGGATTTCGACCCGGCCGGAGAACAAAAAATCCTGGCGGCAGCCCTGGTCCGTTTTGGTGAAGTCAGCTTTCCGGCAGCGCTGGCCTATCTAAAGCAGGCCGGCGAGAAAGAACAGGCCCGGCTTGGCCGCCTGCTGCTGGGTGGGTTAGAGGAACACGATATCCCCTTACGCGAGTTGGAACATACCCTGTATACATTTGACGTGGTGGTAGACCAGGGTGCTTATTTCGAGCTGAAACGGCACCGCATGATGACCCAAACACCTCAAAACCTGACGGCTCACCTGGGGTATGCCATTCCCACAGCGATCGTCGAAGCCGGTTTTGATGCCCGCTACTGCGAGGCCATGGATGCGGTCCGCGAAGCCTATGAACAGATCGCACGGTTCAATCCGTTCGTGGCCTCTTATCTGGTGCCCAATGGATATAACCGGCGGGTTTTACTCACCCTGAACCTGCGCACAGCTTTCCACTTGTGCGAGCTGCGTTCCGCGTCCAATGCCCATTTTGGGATGCGCCGCCTGGCCCAACGCATGGCCGAACAGATCCGGGCTGTCCATCCGATCCTGGGCGCATATCTGAAGGCAAACCCGGCGGAGAGTTGGGACCAGGTGGAAGAAAAATATTTCCATTCTACTTGACAAAAACCTGGAATCCATATAATATCATCTCAATACGAAAAACTGTGATGAGGACGAGTATGCGTCAGGACGGCGGTCCAGAGAGCAGGATCAGGTGAGAACCTGCCCGTACGCTGGCGCAGAATGGACCTCGGAGTTGCAGGGTGAAAGGCGGGAACCCGCCGATTAGTCCGAGCCGGAGATGCCACCGTTATCCAGGCAAAGGGTATAACCTCAAATGTGACCTTTTCGGTCACGGAGGCGTACCTGCAAACGAGTGAGGCTGGCCATTCCCCTGAGTGCATCATCGGGGGATTTTTTTATCTGGCTGCCTAACCCGGGTGGCACCACGGACCTTGTCGCGTTCGTCCCGAGCTTCGGACGAACGCGTTTATGTTTAAATCTTTGGAGGAGCCTATGCAAAAGAAAGGAAGAATTCTCACCGGACACCGTCCTACCGGACCCCGCCATATCGGGCACCTGATGGGAACGCTGCAAACCTGGGCTGGTCTCCAGGATTCGTATGACTGTTTTTTCCTGATTGCGGATCTACATGTTTTGACCACGGACTATGCTCACCCCGACCGGATCCCGGGGAACACGCTGGAAGTTGCCACCGACTGGTTGGCAGCCGGGATCGATCCGCAGCGATCCACCCTCGTCTTGCAATCCGCGTTACCCCAGCACAGCCAGCTGTCTATCTTGCTGTCCATGCTGGTCAGCGTATCGCGCCTGGAACGCAACCCAACCTATAAAGAACAGATCCAGCAGCTCAACCTGCAGCCATCCCTGGGACTGCTTACTTACCCGGTGCTGCAGGCCGCAGATATCCTGGTATACCGGGCAGATACTGTCCCAGTGGGGGAAGATCAATTACCGCACCTGGAACTTGCTCGTGAGGTAGCCCGGCGCTTCAACCAGACCTACCGTCCCATGTTCCCTGAACCCCAGGCGCTGCTTTCGGAGACACCCCGCCTGCCCGGAACGGACAACCGCACCATGCATACCTCTTACGGGAATACGATCTATCTCAAAGATACCCCTGAAGAGACCACGCAAAAGGTAATGAATATGTATACCGATCCAACCCGCCTGCGCGCAACCGATCCGGGTCATGTTGAGGGGAACCCTGTCTTCACGTATATGGATCTCTTCAACCCAGATAAAGCAGAGGTGGAGGAATTAAAAGCCAGGTACAGGGCAGGAAAAGTAGGCGACATTGCTGTCAAGCAACGCCTGGCTGAAGCCCTGAACAATTCCCTGGCGCCATTGCGGGAAAGGCGCATGGCCCTGTCACAACGCCCCGGGGAGATCCTCGAGATCTTGCGCGAAGGAAGCCAGCGTGCATTCCCGATTGCCCAGGCAACCCTGGAAGAAGCCCAAACCCTGATGGGCGTCAATCTCAGCGCGAGGTTAGGAAACCTGGAGGGGGGTACTCCGCCTGTTTCCTTAATTGGAACATTTTGCTAGTCGAAATCGTATCCTCATTTATTACCAAAGGAGAAAATGCCATGTCCGACCAAATCCGCTATCTATTGAACGAATCTGACCTGCCGAAGTTCTGGTACAACATCAACGCCGACAGCCCGGTTCCGCCTGCTCCCGTGCTTCACCCGGGGACGATGCAGCCCGTCACACCGGATTTCTTGAGCGTGCTTTTTCCCATGGAACTGATCCTGCAGGAGATCAGCACCGAACGATTTATCCCCATCCCTGAGGAGGTGCAGGAGATCTACAAGCTGTACCGCCCAACTCCATTAATGCGCGCGCGCCGTTTGGAGAAAGCCCTGGGGACCCCCGCTCATATCTACTATAAATATGAAGGCGTTTCTCCTTCGGGAAGCCATAAATCCAATACCGCCATTGCCCAGGCATATTACAATAAGGCAGCCGGTACCAAGGCGCTGACCACCGAAACTGGCGCCGGGCAGTGGGGTTCCGCCCTGGCGATGGCCTGCAAATTCTTCGGCCTCGACCTGGAAGTCTACATGGTTAAGGTATCTTACCAACAAAAACCCTACCGGCGTTACCTGATGGAGACGTTTGGGGCATCGGTATTTGCCAGCCCGAGCGACCGGACCCAGGCCGGCCGGAATATCCTGGCCAAAGATCCGGGCAGCAGCGGGTCGTTAGGGATCGCGATTTCTGAAGCAGTGGAAGTGGCAGCTACCTCGGGTGGCAGCAAGAAATATGGGATTGGCTCGGTGCTCAACCACGTCTTGCTCCACCAGACCGTGATCGGAGAAGAAGCGCTCAAGCAAATGGACCTGGCCGGGGAATACCCGGATGTGGTGATTGGCTGTGTGGGTGGAGGCTCCAATTTCTCGGGGCTGGCTTTCCCATTCCTCCGCCAAAACCTGAGAGAGGGCCAGCGGACCCGGCTGTTAGCCGTTGAGCCTACCGCGGCGCCTTCCCTGACTCGCGGGATCTATGCATATGACTACGGCGATACGGCTCAAATGGCGCCGGTTGTGAAGATGTACACCCTGGGACACAGCTTCGTCCCGCCATCCATCCATGCGGGTGGTTTGCGCTATCATGGAATGTCGCCGTCCGTTTGCGCGCTGTATGATGCGGGCTATATTGAGGCGGTGGCAGTTTCTCAGGTTCCCACGTTCGAGGCGGCGATCCAGTTTGTTCAGACCGAAGGGATCCTCCCGGCGCCAGAAGCTTCGCATGCCATCCGGGCAGCCATCGATGAAGCCCTGGATGCGAAAGAGAAGGGTGAAAAGCGGGTGATCCTGTTCAACCTGTCCGGGCATGGGCATTTCGATCTATCCGCTTACCAGCAGTACCTGGCGGGGAACCTGGAAGATACTGAGATTGCGGATGAGGAGATCGAGGCGATCCGCTCGCGCCTGCCGCAAGTCACACTGCCTGCCTGATCCACGATTCCAGATTGAAACCAAAAAAAACCGGCGCACACGCGCCGGTTTTTTTAAAACAGGATTTACGGGGTAACCCGGATCACCCCACCCATTTCTGGGTGCCGCCTGCAGAAGTAAGCGTAGTCACCTGCTTCGGTAAATGTGAAGGAAAAAGTCTGGTCTTTGCCAAATGGGCTGGCATCGAACAGGCTTCCCGGTTTATTGGGGGTCCCCTGGGTGACAGTATGCAGCGTATCATCCTGGTTGGTCCAGGTCACCGTACTCCCCAGCGGGACTTCCAGGGTTTCGGGGCTAAAAGTGAATAATTTGATCTCGATGCTCGTCTGCATGGCTTCCATGGTCGTGGAACCCATCTCGGGAGTGGGGGAGGTGGTTTTTACAACGCCCTCCGGGAATTTTTCCGGGAACTGTTTGACAATGGCCGCAGCCAGCGGATCGGCGATCATTCCCATATGAGAATAAGCGCTGCGCAGCGCCTGGTATTCAGTGGAGAAATCCCCGGCTGCCTGAGCATCGATAACGTCTTTCAAAGTCAAGATATGGGTCTTCACCAGTTCGGAGACGGGGTCCTTCTGCAAATTGGGGTTCGCCGCGCTGAAGAATGCGCCCAATTCTTGCGTATAGTCGAGCAGGGATTGGACAGCGCCGTCCTGGCTGGTCTGATTGTCTTCGGCCAATCCCGTGGTGTAATCGACTACGAAGCCGATATGCTTCCGCCACAATGGCAGGAAGGCATCCTGGGCAGGTTTGCCATAAACCGAGCCAATGGCTGCAGCAATATCCTGTGAATTCATATCCAGGGCATCAGCCGCGGCGGCGAACTCATCCTCTCGACCGCCTAACGCGGCGCCGGTTGCTGCTCCAGCCAGGTAAACGTGCTCCGAGAGCAGCAGGTTGAGGGCAGAGCGCAGCGAAGCTGGTGCGGCTTCCGTATTTCCCGGGAACTTCTCAGGGAACTGCAGGGCAATCCCGCCGGCCAGTGCGCTGGCGAGCATGTCCATGTGACCGCGAGCTTCACGAACGGCTGAATACACCTTGACCGGATCTCCAGCAGCCTGGAAATCGATCACGTCTTTCAAGGTCAAAATATGAGTCTTTACAAGGTCCGCAACGGCATCTTTGGGCAGGTTCGGATTGGCAGAGCTAAAGAACGCTCCTAATTCCTCCGTATAGGCTAACAGGGATTCAACCGCCTGGTCTTGCACGGCTTTATCTTGAGTGGCCAGTCCGGTGGTGTAATCGACAACAAAACCGATATGTTTGCGCCACAGGGGCAAGAAAGCTTCTTCGGCTTCTTTCCCATAAACCAAACCGATCGCCCAGGCAATATCTTTTGAATTCTCGTCCAGGGCAGCCGCGGCAGCTTCGAACTCATCCTGACGCCCACCGAGTGCGGCGCCGGTAGCGCTGGAGGCTAACAACACATGTTCGGTCAGCAGAAGGTCCAACGTGATGCGTAAATCTGAGGCTGAAGCCGGGCCTGCGAGGGGTGTTTCGGACATTTCATGATCGGTGGGTTGTACGGTTGGGGTAGAGCCTGTTACCGGTATGGGAGCCGATGTAGCGCTGCTCTCGGGCATAGCCTCGGTTGGTTCCATGGTCATCTCTGGCATTTGGGTGGGCATTGTCTGACCCGCTGGCGGGTTCTCCACCGCGGTTGGGGCAGCGCAGGCTGCCAGCAGCAGACCAACCACAACCACCAAACTCAAGCTGCGTAGGATTGCTTTATACATTTCTACTCCTTTCTCCAAAAACCTTTTGAAATCGGCGGGTATTCTTCCCGCTGTCAATCAGGTCTACGTCAGGAGTAGAAATATTGGATCTAAAACATCCAATATCGTAATATTATCCAGGGCAATTGCTGATCAGGTCTGACAAGTTTGAAGACCGATCATCGTATCCCCAAAAACCTTGTTGATCATCGGAGCCATTCCTACATGATTTTAATTGTTGCCTCAGGCTTGAAATCGACATAAAATGGTACAGGGGATCACAGCCAGCCAGGAGGCTAAAATGGGTTCTCAGAATAAGCATAAGCTCGCGCCGCCAGGACAGATGGTGGATATCGGAGGGTTCCGGCTGCATGCCCTTGTGCGAGGGCAAGGGACACCGACCGTCCTTCTCGAGCCAGCCCTGGGCGGGTTTGCCCTGCAGTATGCTCAAATCCAGTCGGCAGTGTCTGCTTTTACCCGGGTGATGTCTTATGACCGCGCCGGTCAGGGCTGGAGCGATTGCAGCCCGAAGCCGCGCACGCCTGTCAACCTGGCGGGTGAATTAAAAGCACTACTGGGCAAACTAGACCTCCAACCCCCATACGTTTTGGTCGGACATTCTTTTGGCGGGCTGTTGACCCGCATCTACGCCGGGTTCCATCCAGAAGAAGTAGCTGGCGTCATCCTGGTCGATTCTACCCATGTGAACGAGTACGACTCCTTCGGAGATGTTGACAAAAATGTCAGCCAGATGGCCATGGGAGTTCGCCTGCTAAAATTCGGATCGCGACTGGGCCTGGGCAAACAGCTGACAAAGATGAGCCTGGGGAGCGCAGTCAAATCGTTCTCCAAAGAAGATCTAAATACCTTCATAACCGTTGCCAGCCAGCCGAAACATCATGAAACCATGCTGGCTGAGTTTTCCCAGCACCGCTTCTATTTTGGCCCGCAATCGGAAGTACCTCGCACGCTGGGAGATACGCCCCTGATCGTCGTCACAGCCGGAAATAGTGTGAGCGGTCAAGGGAAAATCGGCGGCATGACAGGCGAACAGGTGAACGAGCAGCACCAGCGGTTGCAAAAGGACCTGATCCAGCTTTCCTCGCAAGGCGAGCAGCTCATTATCCCGGGTGCAACTCACTTTTCCATCTTCACCCAGCCAGAGTATGCCGCACAGGTGGTGGATGCAATCCGGCGCGTGGTGGAAAGGGTCCGCGAAGAAAACCGTCGCTCCGCTCCAACCTCAAGGTAGCCTGATTTTCCGATACCGTATTAGACAGAGCAGGTACCCAAAATATTTGATTGTTTTGCGCCTGGGGATTTATAAGTTTACGGCCAGGATGGGGGTCATACTGGGCTGCAGGCTGCCGCCGGCAGGCTCGATCGTGACCCCAAATGCATTGAACTCACGGATCGGCCGGTCGGCTCCAACAATTGTGGAAACCTGCTCCTCGCCTGCCTCCACCTGGAACAACCCGGCGCTGACCGGGGAGCCGGCGGCCGGGATCAACCAGGCTTGATAGGTCTGGTCTTCCTCCAGCGGGGGAAGGTTTTTCATAAATAAAACACCCCGCTCGCCTTCCGGTTGGATCACCAGGTTTCCGACCATCTGGTCATTCTGAATAGATATGGTTTGCAGACCCGGTTGAGAAATCAAGGCAGTCACGTTTTGATAGGTTTGAAGCCTTTGTTGGAGAATGACCTGCTGTTGTTTGAGATCCCTGATCTGAGCGGCCATGGAAAGGTTTAAAGCCAGAAGCGCAACCAGGGCCAGGAGGGTTGGAAGTAGCGCCCACCTCAGAGGAAAAACTGTTTTTTGCGCTTTTTCGGCCGTGTTATTTGGGGGAGCCTTGAGTTTTTTCGCCAGTTCGGTCCTGACCCGTGGATTGGGGGCTTGCGGAGGAAGGGCAAACTTTAAACTATCTGCCACCCATTGATACTCCTTTAGAGCAGCCTGGCACTCCAGGCAGGTTTCGAGATGGCCTTCCAGATAGCGAATCTCATCCGGATCTAATGCCCCAATAGCGTAAGCTGGGATTAGTTCTCTATGTGGGTGAGGGGCTGTGTTTTCCATAGAATCACTCTGTTCGATCTCTATTACTTAATACGCCTGAATCCCTGGTTTCCGATGCGCCGGGCGTATCCTCTTTTAGCAGCCACTGGCTGCGTAAATGATCCATGCCAAGCCGCAGGCGGGTCTTTACCGTACCCAGGGGCAGTTGGAGAGTATCGGAGATCTCGCTGTGGCTCATCCCGTAGTAATAAGACAGCTCGATGACCTGTCGCTGTTCGGCAGCCAGGGACTGCACGGCGAAATATAAAGATCGCCAGCGTTCCTCCTCCATTGTGGTTTTTTCATCCGGCAGAACTTCCCAGGTGTCTTCTGGATCGTCTTCCGTGGTAAGGGTTGGGCGGCGCCGTTCCATACGGATACGGTCGAGGGCGCTGTTGCGAGCGATGGTCATCAACCAGGATATCAGCGGACCTCTTACTGAGAGGAAAGTCCGAGCACGACTCCAGACCTTTAGAAAAACGTCCTGGGTAATCTCCTCGGCTGCCATGCTGTCCCCGAGCATCTTCAATGCCAGGGCGTAAACCCGGCTCGAATACTGGTCATACAGGACGAGTAATGCTTGTTCGTCCCCTTTGGCCACCCGTGTCATGAGTGCGTCTTCGTAAGGAGTCCCCATAATAATTACACCAATACTATATATTAGATCTTATTATAGTCAAAAATACTTACGAATAAAAAACCTTCCGGAAATTGCGCCGGAAGGTTTGAATGGATTTTGAAAAGTTTTAATCTTTTGTTTCGCCAAGCACACAGACAAGGATATGCTGGTTTAACAGCTGGACCGGTAGACCGGCAATCTGACCCAGGCAGGAAGCCCCGATGATGGGGACCTCTTTACCCAGGACTTCGCGGACAGCCTCCATTTCAAGGCCTATGCTCGATTCAAAAAGCATTTCCCAGGCGGTATCCACAAATACAATTCCCAGCACAGCCTTCTCGGGCTGCAGATCGGCCAATGCCTGGCGTGCTGCGGAGCGGGCGGCCTCCAGGCATGCCTCACGGCTGCCTGTCATCATATAAGCGATTCCATGATCGTTCACCCAGGCATTCATGCGGAAGCTGCCATCCACTTCGACCTGTAATGGCGAGCGGAGAACCTGTCTCTGGTGCGCTGTCTCGATATTCAATGGATAAAGGCGCACAAGGTTCGAAAGCGGAGGGGAAAGCCAATCCTGGGGTGAAAAACCAAACCAGCGGCTGTAGGTTTCGACGGGTGTCTGTCCGTCTAAAAGATAGATCCGAGCTTCATCGGCCCGGTTTATCTTGAAATATGGGCCCACCGGCTGCCACCCATGACCCCACCCCTGTCCGATTTTGATTTTTCCGATCAGATGCAGCCATGCCAGCCCGCCGGTACCCGCCTGGTTTCCCCCGATCTGATTGGAAAGCCCCAGCCGCGCATCCCCGGCTGCCAGGCAGCCTACCAGAGGGGGGATATTATCGGGAATAGTCTCGACGAATTTTCCCGCATCCCCGTGGAACCCTTCCGCGCTGGCGAATATGACCTGCCGCAGCCATGGGTCCTGGGGAATACTGAGAGCCAGCCGCCGGGCAGCCGCTGCCGGATCCTCGCTGTAGCCGGGCGCCCAGTGCGTATGTGCGCGGAAATCGTCACCCGCCAGGAGGGCAACTGCCACCGTGTGCGCGCTGCTCCCCAGGGCTGTCAACGTGCGGCTGGTTGAAAAACCCCACAGCGGGGTATTTCCCAAAAGGCTGGATGCACCTGCCAGGACCTGGGGCATCGAAAATTCATAACCTGCAAAGATCATGCCGGCCGCTACATTGACATTTCCCAGGCGATCCAACGCCTGGCGAGTTGCATGCTGGCTTGTTTCGTAACCTTCCAGGCCAGCAACCTGTGCGACAGAGGCATCCAGTGTCATGAGGGCGATGATTCCTGACTATTCGGCAACCGGGAGTGTGAAATGGAAGGTGGTTCCCTGGCGGAATTCGCTCTCGAACCAGATGCGGCCGCCTTGCATCTCCACCAGGCTGCGGGTGATATTAAGCCCTAAACCAGTCCCAGGAACTTCACGCGTCTTTGGATCTTCAGATCTGAAGAATTTCTGGAAAATTTTCTTTTGGTCTTCCGGACTGATCCCTATCCCCGTATCCTGAACCCAAATATGGATGACGTACCGGGCGCCGTTGGGATCCCATTCATTCTGACAGGCTGCAGCTCCGATACAGATCCGTCCGGATTGAGGGGTATATTTGGTTGCGTTGCTCACCAGGTTCGTGAGAATTTGAACCAGGCGCGTCCGGTCTGCCCAGAGGGATGGAAGATCTTTAGGAATCTGCAGCTCCAACTGCTGGCTCTTATCCTCGATTTGACGGTGCGTGGAACGCGCTACTTCGTCCAGCAGCTCGGACAGTGAGAGGGCTTTGAACTCAAGCCGCAGCCGCCCGGCTTCGATGCGAGACACATCTGCCAGGTCCGAGACCAGGGTTGACATCCGTTCGACATTTGAACGGATGGTGCTCAGGAAATTTGCCTGGGCCTCGCTCACCGGGCCTACTGCGCCGGCTGCCAGAAGCTCAGTATAGCCCTTGATCGAGGTCATCGGGTTCTTGAGCTCGTGAGAAACAAAGGATACGAACTCGCTCTTGGCGATGTTGGCTGCCTGGACGGCCGCATACAACTGTGCGTTGGCAATCGCAATTGCGGCATGGTCGCTCAAGCGGGTAAGGAAATCAAGGGTTTCCTCAGAACAAGGCTCGGGATGAGCGCTTTCGAGGAGCAGCAGTCCCATGGCAGTCGTTTCGCGCCGCACCGGGATGATGACCCGGTTCCTGGCCCCCTTCAACAATGCAGAATCCGGGCTGCCTTCTCTTACAGTCTGCTGCTGAGGTTGGACGGTTTCTAACGCCGGTTGGAGGAAAACCAGGTTGGAGGGTAGGATATTATCCTGGTAAGGAGCCAGTTCGTCCGTATATCCCTGGGATGCGATAATCTGGATGCCATCTTCTCCAAGCATCCCGATCAGGCCAGCATTGGAGCCGCTCTGACGCATTGCCCATTCGAGGGTGATCCGCATGGCCAGGTTGACATCCAGGCTGGTGTTCAATTCACGGTCGATCCGCTGCATCACCGACAGCTCTTCGACGCGTTCGGCCAGGGCCTGATCGGTCAGGGTGTACAGGCGGGCATTCTCGATCGCCACAGCCGCCTGACCTGCAAAGGCAGACAGCAGCGCAAGGTCATCCTTGCCAAACGGCAGGCCATCGCGTTTGTTGATCACTTCGATGACCCCGATCACGTTATCTTTTACTTCCAGCGGCGTGACTAGCAGCGCCTGGGTGATAAAACCGGTCTGTTGATCCGTTTTCGAGAACCATTCTCTCGAAGACTGCACATCGTTCACGATGATCGGTTCGCGAGTTTTGACCGATTTGCCCACCACACCACTCCCGGCTGGCAGCCGCCTGCCTACCAGATTTTCGGCTACCGGACCGGCTGCGACCCGAAAGACCATTTCATCGGTTTGTGGATCAACCAACAGCAAACTACCTGCTTCACAGTTCAAGATGTAGACTGCGCTCTGGAGAATGTTCTGAAGGAGCGGTTCCAGCTCGAGGGTAGAAGTGAGCTGGCGGGAAACCTCATTGACGGTGGCCAGCTGAAGGGCCCGCCGCTCCGATTCCTGCAGCAGGCGCGCTTTGACGATCGCCCCGGCAGTCTGATCGGCGATGGATTGCACGAGATTGAGCTGGTCGCGCGTGTACGTTATCGATGGGTCACGACTGCCCAGACTGAGTGTTCCAATGGTTTCGGCGCCGGCGTTGAGCGGGACGCCCATCCAGGCATAGATCCCCGTCCAGGTGGAGACCATTCCCCGCGCCTGGCACTCGCGCGCGTAATCTTCGGCCAGGATGGTCCGGCGGGTGCGCAGCAGTTCTTGCTCCAGATCCTGCCCGGCCGGGATTGGCTGGTTTTCCTGCTCGTGAACGCGCTCATCATCTTGTAAGAAAAAGGCAAAGCGCATTACCCCGCTGGTCGGCTCGATCAAGGTCACGCGGAAATCTCGGGTCGGAAGCAGCTGGTTAGTTTGGGCGTAGATCAGCTCGAGGATATCGTCAAAAGTGAGAGTCACATTGACACCCTGAGCGACCCGGGCCAGGACATTCATTTCTCGGACCCTGTTCTCCATGTTGGCTACTACCTGGGCGCGTTCGATGGCCAGGGTTGCCTGATCGCTCAATGCCTCCAGATAGGCAAGATCCTGTCTCGTGTAATAATCGCCCGAGCGTTTCGACCCCAGCGCCAGCCAACCAGTTAACCGCTGGCGGCCAGGTAATGGGATATAAACCTGGGAACCCAATAAGGCCATGCGGGAGCGATCGGGCAGCATGGAGGGAGAAATACTATCCGGACCTTCAACCATCAGGGGATTATGTGCCTGAGAAAGGGTTTGGACCAGAGAGCTTTGAGTGGAGAAGCGGATGTCGCTGGTGGATGCCCCCTGAATATCGTGACTCGCCTGGTATTGGTCGCTGAGAGGATCATAAATGTAGATATGCAGCCTGGATGTCATGAGCGAATCTTCGATATACAGGCGGAGAATCCTCAGAATGCCCGATAGGTCGACCGTTTTTGTCAGCTCGTGGCTAAAAGTCTGGATACGGTCCTGATAAATATGCTCGCCGCGGAAGAAAACCGCGTCGACCATATTTTGGGCGCGCACGCGCAGTGGGTTGAGCAGCAGTGCCAGGATGAATATAACGATTCCGGAGATCACAGGGGATTGTGTATCCAACCTGTTCATCAGAACCAGGCTCAGCCCGCTAACCAGGAGCGCATAACCAGCGCCTGCCAGCGCAACCATCCCGGTATATAAAGCCGCCCGGCTAAGAAGAAAATCCACCCGCACGGGGCGCTGGGATTGCAGAGTATATCCCAGCGTAAGCGGCAAAAGTGGTAGGGATAACAGCCAAAATGGGGAGAATGGCAATGCCCGGTCGATCAGCTTCCAGATCGACCATCCTAACAGGGGAGCAATGCTTGCCGCAGCTCCCCAGAAGACCAGGCGAGCCTGCTCGCGGTCGATTGGGGAAAAACTGTGGTATTGGTGGTATAAGGTCAATCGAAAGAAGAGTATTATCCCCAGGATCAGGAAAACAACCACTGCGATCGTGATCCAATGGGCAAATGGTTTACCGGATGAAGAGAGCGCCAATATACCCAGCAGTACAGCCGGGAGATAGCCTATGAAGGGCAGGTTCGCATTACGTGAAACCCAACGGAGTTCCCTGGGAAAAACCAGGGCTAACTCGACCAGGGACCCACTGGCCAGCGCAAGACCAGCCACAAACACCCACCCAAAGTGCTGGGAGGTGGAGAGATCAAACCATCCCAGGCAGGCCAGTCCTATTGAGGTGGAGAAAAGGGTAAAGGGGCGGCTGCCAGATGACGATCTGCGGATCAAGAAAATCCACCAACCGGCGCCTATACAAACCAGACCCACCAGGTAAATCAAATAAACATTTAGCGGGTGATTGCCTATCCCGGGTAAAAGCGGGAGCAGCACGGCGTAGACCAGTGCCGCCAGTAGATAAATCACGATCCCGGCCTGTGAACCCCAAACTGAAAATGGCATCTGGAGGAGGGCGAGTGATGTGTTTTGCGGTTTTGTCATAGAGGATGCTGCCCGGCTAGGAAGGTGTGAAGGATGGCTTTACTTTTTGGGCGGAGATTTTTTGATCCGCTGGATCTGGTTGGTATCCAGTTCGATTGGAAGGCTTCGTTGGTTTAACATTTTCAATAAGACGCGCACCCGCTCCGAACCAGAGAGCCGGGTGTCGAAAATGGCTTCGTATCCTGCAAAAGGACCGTCCTGGATGCGGATCGGATCCCCTGGTTTCAATCCATTCAGGATTTCACCTCCGGCGGCTTCGATCTCCTGGATGCGGTGGCGAAGAGCGATGATCAACCCGTCTGGCACAATTGAAGGCTCACCGCCAAAACAAACCAGCCCGGTTGAATACGGCATCCATTGAAACGCGCTGATCCCTGTCGCATCGAGATCGGCTTGAACGAAGAGATAGCCCGGGAAATAGGGCTGGATTTTTCGCGCGCGCGGGTTAACCGGTTTTACCTTCAAACGGGGGTAGAAGGCTTCCAGACCCTGTATCAGGATCTGGTTCCACAAAAATTCTTCTTTCCTGGGATGGCTGTGTAAAGCGTACCAGTGTAGAGGCATAATTAATAACTCGTCTCACCTCAAAATCATGCGGCAGCGCGAATCGCGACAGCCACCCTATCATTATACCGTTATCCACCGGATTAGTTCACCACCAACCTATCCCAATGGAAGATGCTATCAAAAGTGCAAAGTTGTATTCTGGTTGGATGGCAGATGTATCTAAAGTATCCTGTATAAATACCGATTAACAGATCAGGAGGTAAACATGAATCGCATCCAATTATTGAGTCACAATAAGAAATCGATCATAAAAATCAATTTGGCCAACTGCTTACCGGAAGAAACCCTGGATATCCTGCCTCAAGCAAAAAAGGTGATCTCAGCTCAGTCGCGGAGCAGTGCGCTGGTCCTGGTGGATGTTAGCAATGCAAAATACAACCCAGCTGTATCGGAAGCGATCAAAGAGTTTGTGCGTAGCAACCAGCCTTATATCAAGGCTTCCGCTGTCGTGGGTGCGGATGGTGTGCGCATGGTTTTACTGACAACAGTTTCATTGATAACCCACCGGGATATCAGGTCCTTTGCACAAGAAAATCAGGCACTGGATTGGCTGGCAGGTCACTAACTATCTGTCATATGGTTCGGGAAAGCAGCAAAGAGGGGTGAGTAGTTAATCCTTCGTGAGAAAAACAGTACAATTGTATTGTTTGAAACCAAAATAAATTGAGGTAGACTGAAAAAGATCATAAATACAGCCCTCAGGTGGGGAATGGATGAGCCCTTCCAATCAAGGCCCAAAAGGGATGCTGTTCCGGATTGTCTTCGAAACGAGCGAAGGCGCTTTTCGAATCTTGCTTCCCCACGGTTGGATCGCAGAAGGTGGTATTTATCGTCAGAACCTGTTGGCCCAACAGACCTACTCGATTTCCCAGGAACCTAAGTTCAATTATTTAATCAAAAATGATAACGCCGGATCGGTGGTGATCCGGTGGTGCCCTGAAATTAATTATTATGATCCGCATGGGGCGTTGAGCAGCAGCATCGGTTCGCTGCCGGTTGGCAGCCTCTTCCAGGGGATGCTCGTATATCCCCAATTGACCCCACCGGCTTATCTCCAACAAATCATTTTTCCCTGGGCCCACGTGCGGGCTGAACAGGTTGAAGTGGTCGACCAGCGCCTCCTCCCAGATCTCGCCGCCGGATACCAAAAATCATTATCCGGGCTTCCACAATCTGGATTCTCAGGAGCGACATACGCTGCCGGTGTATTGACAACCACGTATATGGAGGATGGGGTTCGTTATTTGGAAAAGCTGTTTACAGTTATTGTGAGCCAGGTTGGGATGGCTAAAGGGATGTGGAGCAATCAGCAAACTCTCTATATACGCGCTCCAGCCAATGAATTCGAAGCATGGCTGCCGGTTTTATACGTTATCCAGAACTCGATGCGGATCAACCCTGAATGGCTGGCTCGCGAGTTATCTAACCAGGCTGATCTGACGCCTGATGATCCAAAAAGCAGCCCTCAAGAAATTGCCAGGTGGGATCTACAGATCAACAACCATCAGCAGTGGGTCATTACCGAGATCCAGACCGAAGCTTTCTTATCCCCTGCCGTAGAAACAAAGTATATCAATCCTTTCAGCGGCCAAATCGAGGTAGCCTCAGCTCACTGGCGTTATCGCTGGGTCACGCAGATGGGAGACGAATTTTACACCGATGAAGCCGGTGAAGACCCGAGAAGTATTCGAGATGTAAACCGTTCAGAATGGAAGCGATGCGATAAACACCCTGGTTCCAAGAAGAATTAATCCCCTTTAGCTAAATCAATACGATCGACGCGCTCCGCATCACTAAGGAAAGCTGTCTGCCAGCCGTTCCGTTGTGCCTGGTCGAGCTGCGCCTGGTCCAGGCCGATCTTTTCACGGGCAAGTTCGTACTCGTCCTGGAGGGTAATTTCTCCGAACAAGGTCGGGTCGTCTGTACAAATGGTTGCCCGGATACCCTTTTCCAGGAAGCGAGGCAGGGGGTGCTCGGAAAGGCTGCGAACAGCGCAGGTATACAGGTTGCTGGTGGGGCAGCATTCGACGGCGATCTGGCGCTCGGCAAGTAGATCCAGGACGCCCGAATCATCCACTGCGTGCACGGCGTGACCGAGGCGTTCGACACCCAAAAGCTCTACGGTTTGGCGGACACTCTCCGCACCGGCAAACTCACCCGCATGAGCTGTAAGTCTCAGCCCAGCATCCCTGGCCCGCTGGAAATGGTCGACAAACTGCACCGCCGGGTGGCGGGCCTCATCACCAGCCAGATCCAGACCGGCGATCCCGCGCTGACAGTGGGATAGAGCAGCCTGAAGCTCGATCTCAACTCCATCGGGCCCGTAAGTTCGGGAAAGGATCCCGATCAGGCGGGCCTGGATGCGGAGCCGGAAACGAGCTTCTTCCCAGGCTTCGCATACGGCTGAAGTCACTCCCATTGGATCCAGGCCGTGCGGCTCTGCCATAAAGAGCGGGCTGAAACGCAGCTCCACGTAATCCAGTCCTTCGCGATCGGCATCTTCCAGGCATTCCCAGGCAATCCGCCGGCAGGTATCATAATCGACGAACAGGCTTCTCAACCAATCGAAGCGGGGGAACAGGTCAATGATATCTGGGGTGGGGCGGTCGATATAAACCGCGCGCTGTAAATCAGGCAGGTTATCCGCGGGCAGAGAGAGGCGATACTGTTTGGCGATCTCGAGTAGAGTGATTAAGCGCACGCTGCCTTCCAGATGGCGGTGGAGATCGGTGCGAGGAGCAGGTTTTTCAGGCATATGCGTCTCCTCAAGAAAAGTAAGTTCATTATACAATCGCCTTATCGTAGAGATATACGATCTATTGACATCATTTATAACCCATAATAAAATCAATTTTAATGTTAAGGATTTACTTATAATAACCACTATCATGAACGATCCGAATGAGAACATCCCCATCGAACACATCCGCGCGATCAGCGACCCGCAGCGGTTAGCCATCTTGCGGCGGCTGATGTCCGGCAAGGCAACCCTCTCACAACTTGGCGATTTTTTCGATGCAACTGCTGCCCATGTGCGCCATCACCTTAAGGTGCTAGAGCACGCCGGGTTGGTGGAATTATGTGAAGTCCGGCCGGTGCGCGGTTTCCTGGAGAAATATTATCGGGCCACATCCTACGCACTCCAGATCCACTTCACGGTGATCCCTGAAGAACGCAGAGCAGTGACCATCGGTACGATGGATCATGCATTGGCCCGCCTGGCAGAGCGCATGGCTGCGGGACAGCCGGGGTTGATCCCGTTGGTATTTCCACTCTCCAGCCTGGACGGCCTGGTCAGCCTGCGCCAGGGTATCTGCCAGATCGCGTCATGCCACCTGCTCGACCCGGAAACCGGAGAATATAACCGGTCGTTTATCCGGCGGTTGTTTCCCGGTCAGCCGATGGTCCTGGTGCACCTGTATGAAAGAGAGGAAGGCTTGATCGTCCGGGCGGGTAACCCATTACAGCTCCACGGGTTGGAAGACCTGGCCCGCAAGGGCGTGCGTATGGTCAACCGCGAGCATGGCTCCGGCGTGCGCGTCTGGTTTGATCAGCAAATCAAACAATTGGGGATCCTTCCTGAGAACCTGGAGGGATACGAACGGATCACCCGCTCGCACCAGGCGGCTGCCCTGGCTGTATTGGATGGGCTGGCGGACGCGGTCGTGGGAATTGCCGCTCATGCCAACAACATGGGGCTGGACTTTATCCCACTGTGTACCGAACCTTACGATCTGGTGATCAGCGAAGAAGAATACCAAAATCCGCGCCTTGTCCCGTTCTTCGATCTGTTGAACTCGGCTGATTTTGTCCGCCTATTGGGGGATGATGATCTTATCAGCGGATATCACGTTACCAATACCCGAGGAAGCGTGGAATTGATCTCATGATGAATGGATTGCTGCGAAGCACTTTTACCCTTGCATGCCTCGGCCTGCTTGCCACGCTTTCGACTGCCTGCACATTTCCGGGGACCTCTACCCCACGTTCGGCAAGCGGAGCGGAGGTCGTCTTGAATGTGTTTGCTGCCGCATCGTTAACCGCACCTATGGAGGAAATAAAGAAGGAATTCGAGGCGGCTCATCCAAATACCCGCCTGGTTATTAATTTTGCTGGATCCCAACAGCTCGCTCAACAGATCATCAGCGGGGCGCCGGCCGATGTATTTGCCAGCGCCAACCAGCAGCAAATGGATGCGCTAATTGAGGAAGGTCAGATCGCCGGCAGTGCGTCCAGGCCTTTTATCAAGAATCGACTGGTGGTCATATTTTCGAAAGATAGCAATGCCGGGTTGGATGATCTGGTTGACCTGGCGAAACCCGGCGTAAAGCTGATCCTGGCAACCAGAGAAGTACCGGTGGGCCAGTATACACTCGATTTTCTGGATCTGGCTGCGCAAGATGCGAATCTTGGTTCATCTTTCAAGGAAGGTGTGCTGTCAAATGTTGTTTCCTATGAAGATAACGTCAAAGCAGTATTCGCCAAGGTGGCCCTGGGTGAAGCGGATGCTGGGATTGTCTACAGCAGTGATGTAACTGGCCCGGATGCCGGCAAAGTGGGGCAGATCAAAATCCCAGATGCCATAAACATTATTGCAACCTACCCAATTGCGGTATTGAAAGACAGCCAGAATCCAGGGTTGGCTGATGAATTTGTCAACCTGCTGCTCTCCGAAACAGGTCAGGCGATCCTGTCCAGGTACGGATTTATGCGGATAGACCCTTAGCCATGTCACAGCCCGAGCTTTACCCACAACTGCGCGGAGATAGCGCTCTTCAAACAGGCGATGGAGAGCATCCCACTCCTGCCTGGATTTCAACCACCCGGCCGCTGGATGCGGACCGCTGGTCTCGTTATTTCTGGCGGGTCCTGGCCATCCCTTTGCTGCTTTTCTTCCTCATCCCCATTGTCCTGTTGTTTTTCAGAATATCCCCGGCACAATTGTTAAAAACCCTGGGAGAGGCGCCGGTCCAACAGGCGATCGGGATCAGTTTGAAGACCACCTTGATCAGTTTAGGGGCTACAGTGCTGTTAGGGATACCGCTGGCCTATCTTATGGGCAGGCATCGTTTTCGCTTCAAGAATGTTCTGGATACCCTGATAGACCTGCCGACAGTGTTACCACCCTCAGTGGCTGGGGTAGCCTTGATTATTGCCCTGGGCAGGCGGGGCGTGTTTGGCGCCTGGCTGGACGCGCTCGGGATCCAGATTGCGTTCAGCCAGGTAGCTGTCATCCTGGCCCAAATCTTTGTATCTGCTCCTTTCTTTGTCCGAGCTGCATCACTGGGATTTGCCGCGGTTGACGCGGAGCTGACCCAGGCAGCGCAGCTGGATGGAGCCAGCCGCTGGCAGGTTTTTCGATATGTGATTCTGCCGTTGACCGAGGTGGCCCTGATCAGCGGTGCGGTGATGAGCTGGTCGCGTGCCCTGGGCGAATTTGGCGCGACGATCATCTTCGCGGGGAATTTTCCGGGACGAACTCAGACCATGCCGATGGCCATCTATTTGGGTTTCGAGTCCAACAACCTGGATGCCGCGCTAACCCTGGCGGTCATCCTGGTTGCAATTTCCTTCCTATCTCTACTTTTGGTCAAAGGGTTGGTTTCCAGGCGGAGGGATTAAATTGAATTGTTAGTTGATAACAAATATGATAATATACACCTAAATATTTCCAATTAGATTGTCGGGGGTATGTATGATAATCACGTGGAGGGTGTGAGAGTGAGAGAGACCGGCTGGAACCTGGCTGCCTGGCGGACATTCCTGATTTCTTGTTTGTTGACCCTGGTGTCCACAGCCTGTATGCCGCCTCAGCTTAAGGCTAACAGCACGGCCCCCCCTTCAGGCGAGCTTGGTATCGTTCTGAGACGTGGAACCCTGGTTATTGCTACGGACCCTGACTTTCCTCCCCAGTCTCAGTATCACCCAAATACTGCCAGAGCGCCAAACACGCTTTGCGGGCCGGCTCAATATACCGCCGATGAGTTTTCGGGTTTCGATATTGATGTAGCCATCGAGATCGCCCATCGTTTGGGGGTTGAACCATGTTTTGTATCGCCTGCCTGGAGCCAGTTAATCTCCGGAAGTTGGTCGGACCTGTGGGACGTGAGCGTTGGATCGATGGTTATTACGACCGACCGGATGGAAAAACTGTACTTTACCCAGCCCTATACCAGTGGCGCGGCTGTGTTTTTTGTTCATAAAGATAATCAGACCTATCATTCTCCTGCCGATCTGAATGGAAAACGGATCGGGGTATGTACCGGGTGTGCCTATGAAGAATATCTCAAAGGTAACCTTGAAATTCCAGGAGAAAAGATCGAGTACCAGGTTAAGGATGCTATCGCGGTGGGGTATAACACGGATACCTCCGCATTGATTGCTTTGGGAGTTGGGGATGGTGTACAGGTGGATGCAGTCCTCACCGACCCGGATACCGGAAAGAAAGCCATTCAGGATGGCCTGCCGATCAGGCAGATAGAAGGAGTTCTCTATCAGGACTTTGTAGCTGTAGCCCTGGATAAAAAGAGCAGCAGCGATCCCATTTCATTGGCGCAGCGGATCACAAAAATCATCCTGGATATGCATCAGGATGGCACCCTCGTAAAGCTTTCAGAACAATACTACAACGGAGATTTCACAAAACCCGCGGCGAAATTTGATCTTCCGGCTCTGGGTCAGTATGACCTGGAATAGCGTCTATGAAGCGTGCCGCGAATCCCTGGAATAAGAGTCTGATTGCCCGGCTGACCGGTACTTTTTTCGTGATCACTCTGATGGCCGTTATCCCGGCCAGCGGCCTGACCTATCTTCGGGTAAGACAGAGCTTGATCCAATCTGTGTTCGACCGCTTAGGCGCCGTGGCAGTATTGAAAGAAGATAGTTTGAACCGCTGGTTGGACCAGCAGCGGGTCAGCATCGTCTTTATTACTTCCATTCCCGAAGTAAGACGCCAGTCGGGTGTGTTGTTTACTCTCCCTTCAACCAGCCTGGAATGGCAGCCGGCATATAACATCCTGACAGAGTACCTCAAATCGGTGGTCACCGGTGTATCCGATTTTGATGAGATATTTATTTTGGACCTGGATGGTAATATCGTCCTTTCCACAGTCAAGGGAGATGAGGGAAAGAACCAGGCGGAGACAGAGTATTATCAAGAAGGACGATCCAATACGTTTATCCAACCCGTCTACGCGATGCCAGATACCGGTAAGCCTACGATTACGGTATCCACCCCTTTGTTTGATGATAATAACCGCCGGGTGGGGATTTTGGCGGGGCATTTAAACCTGACCCGCCTGGACCGAATTATCCTCGACCGGACCGGCCTGGGCGTCAGCGGGGAAACTTACCTGATCACCCCATCCAATGAATTTGTATCGGCGACACTATTTGAAAATCCAAATACACTGAACCGGGGAGAAGTCCGATCGGAAGGGGTTGAGAAGGCGCTCAATGGAGAGACTGGCTCCGGTCTGTATGCTAATTACCAGGGTGTCCCGGTCATTGGGATCTATACCTGGTTAGAAGATGAAGGGGCGGCCTTAATCGCGGAATTGAGCCAGGCAGAGGCCTTTGCACCTGCCCGGCAGCTTGCCTGGACGATTTTCGAGATTGGTTTGCTCGCATCGGTGGTTCTGGCCGGTGGGGTGTTTCTAGTCGCACGGCGCATCGCCCGGCCCATCCTGGCGATCAGTGATACAGCCGCTCGGGTTGCTTCTGGCGATCTAAACCAGACTGCCCCGGTGCTGACCGACGATGAAGTGGGGACGTTAGCCCAATCATTCAATGAGATGACCGGCCAGTTAAGGGTGTTGTATGAAGGCCTGGAGTTGAAGGTGGCCGAGCGTACTATTGAGCTTCGGGAAGCCAATACCCAACTGGAAGAGGAGATCCGGGAGCGCGAACGGGTCGAGATGCAGTTGCGCAATCAGAACGAATACCTGGCTGCTCTGCATGACACCTCATTGGGTTTGATTGGGCGGTTGGATCTCAATGAATTATTCGAGGACCTGGTGGTGCGCGCCGGACAGCTCCTGCAAACGCCGAATGGATATATCTACATCGTCGAGCCAGAGACCAACTCCATCGTCTGCAGGGTGGGGGTGGGTATCTTTAGCCAGTTGGTCGGTTTCCGTTTGAAGATGGGAGAAGGGGTAGCCGGTACGATCTGGAAAAGCGGAGAAGCACTGACAGTTGACGATTACGACGATTGGCCGGGTAGAGCAAAAACCATCGAGCTCAACATGATCCGCAGCATCATTGGGATCCCACTCAAGAATGACTCTCAGGTGGTGGGAATCATCGGTTTAGCGTACGAAAGGACCATGGACCCCGGGAAAAAATTCGGCAGCGCGGAGATCGAGCTGCTCGAGCGTTTTGCCCATCTGGCTTCGATTGCCCTGGACAATGCCCGCTTATATACATCTGCCCAAGAAGCCCGGGCAGTTGCCGAGGATGCTAACGAATCAAAAAGCGTTTTCCTGGCCAGTGTAAGCCACGAGCTGCGCACCCCACTGACATCCATTCTCGGTTTTACGCGCATTGTACAGAAACGTTTGCAGGAACGTATCTTCCCACTCTTGATCCCTGGGGACGCAAAATTGGAACGCGTGGAAGCCCAGATTGACGAGAACCTGCAGATCATTCTCTCGGAAGGTGAACGCCTGACCTCATTGATCAATGACCTGCTCGACCTGGAGAAGATCCGGGCGGGGAAGATGACCTGGAATATGCAGCCGCTTAAGGTGGTGGATATCGTCAACCACGCTGCCTCGGCTACTGCGTCGTTGTTTGAAGCCAAGGGGTTGAACTGGGAGCAGGTCATACCCATTGATCTGCCGGAAATTACCGGAGACCATAACCGGCTGGTACAGGTAATCATTAATCTGATTTCGAACGCAGTAAAGTTTACCCAGGAGGGGACGATCTCTTGCCTGGTTCGCCTGGAAAACGATGAATTGGTGCTCAGTGTAACCGACCAGGGTATTGGGATAGCCGAACAAGACCAACCGCGGGTGTTCGAAATGTTCAGCCAGGTGGGAGATACTCTGACCAACAAACCGAAGGGAACTGGTTTGGGACTTCCGATCAGCAAACGGATCGTGGAACATCACGGTGGGAGGATCTGGGTAGAAAGCCAGCCTCAGAAGGGCAGCTCTTTCTTTGTATCTCTTCCCATCCGGGACGAAAAAGAACAACCGGCGGCCCAATTGCCCGAGCCATTTATCATGCAGCCGTTGGATTTACAAACCCTGGTGATGAAATTGAAACCGCGCATCGCTGCAATTCCGGATGGGAATACCGGGCGCGAGAAGCGTATCCTGGTGGTGGACGATGACCCAAATATCCGCAAGCTTCTGCGGATGGAATTGGAATCCGAGCATTACCGGGTTTTTGAGGCATCTAACGGACGTGAGGCTTTGGAGCGGGTAAAGCAGGATCGACCCGATCTGGTGATCCTGGATGTAGTGATGCCGGGGATGGACGGTTATGATGTGGCCGCCCAGCTCAAACAAGATCCGGAAACCATGCATTTACCCATTGTCATTATCTCCATCCACCAGGACCAGGAACGGGGTGTTCAGGTAGGTATCGACCGCTACCTGGTCAAACCGGTGAATATTCCAGAGCTGTTGGATGAAGTGGATGCGCTGTTGGAGCGGGGTTCTGAACAGAAAATGGTATTGGTAGTGGATGAAGATCCATCGACAATCCAAATACTGAGAGAGGCGCTGGCTGCCCAAAATTATCAGGTGGTTACTGCCCAGACCGGGGAGGAAGGTTTGGAAAAAGCACTGACCAGTAAACCGGATCTGGTGATTGTCAATTCGCTGATTTCGGAAAAACATAACCTCATTCAGGTGCTCCGTGTCGAAAAACAGCTGGAACATATTAGTTTCTTGCTTTTCCATTCAAACCATTCCTGGAGCTGAAAGGTAAGAGACGTGGGCAGGGTACTATGCCCAAAGCGGGGATCAATTATCGTTCTATGGAGAGGAGATGGCATGCCACCGAAAGTGCTCATTGTTGACGACGAAACTTTTATCCGGCTTCTAATCGAACAGACCCTGGAAGAGGTTGAAAATGAGGGGGTTACGATTCTGACCGCGGATAATGGGCAGGATGCCCTGGAAATCATCCAGTCAGAAAAGCCGGATTTGGTTTTTCTGGATGTGATGCTGCCCAGAATGAGTGGGTTCGAGGTCTGCGAAACCGTAAAGCGTCAATTGAAGATGGAGGATGTTTACATTGTGCTGCTGACAGCCAAAGGTCAAGAATTCGACCGGCAGCGAGGTGAGGAGGTAGGGGCGAACATTTATATGAACAAACCGTTTGACCCGGATGAACTGGCCGAGCTCGCCCAAAGAGTGCTTGGGATATAAAATGACGGGTATACCTTTATCCAAAGTATTGGGTCGAAAAAGGGAGCTGCGCCAGGCGCTTGGCCAGCTGGTGAATGGCATCGAGCCCCTGCACATCCTTGATCTGGATGGCAGCCTGATCGTAGGAACCGAGCCTGTACCGCAAGGTCAGCGTTTACCGGTTATCGCTGAAGGCCAGACCGTAGGTTGGGTCCAAGGCGGCGCAAACGCGGCGAATACGGCTGCTTTGTTATCTTTTATTGCGGGACAGGAGAGTGAGAAGAAATCGCTGGCTGCGGAACTGCTGGACCGCTACCGGGAGCTGCATCTTTTATATAACCTATCTGAGCACCTGGCTGTGTCACCGCTGCCTGAGGAAATTGCCGGTGCAGCTTTGCAAGAGGTGATGCGCCTGATCCGGGCGGACAGCGGCCTGATCTTGCTCAACCGGGAAGGACACGCGGGATATGAAAGTGTCGCAGCCAGAGGCAACTCTCAGCCGCTGATCTCGAACTGTTGTGTCATCGAGCGGGTATTGGAAACCGGAAAAGCGGAGCTGGCCAATGCTGTCCCTGGCCGAGAATACTTTGGGGATATGGGAGACAGCCAGGTATCCGTGGCGTGCGCTCCGTTGACAACCAAAGATCATGTCCTGGGTGCGGTGATCTTGTTCGGCGGCGAAGACCGCATCTTTTCTGCCGGTGAACTCAAGCTGCTCAATACGATCGCGCACCAGGTTGCGCCAGCCATCGAGGTTTCCAGGCTGCATCAGGTAGCACTGGAAAAGGCGCGTATCGAACACGAGCTGAAAATGGCGCGCAAGGTCCAGGAGAGCTTACTACCAGCCGGTTCTCCAGAGATCTCGGGATGGCGATTTGATACACGCTGGCACCCAGCAATGGAAGTATCCGGGGATTTTTACGATTTTATCGACGAAGGAAACGGTCGATTGGGACTGGTTATCGCGGATGTCACCGGAAAAGGAATGTCTGCATCGTTGTTCATGGTATTTGTGCGCAGCGCGCTGCGCGCATCGATCGACAAAGGTCTCACTCCTATGGAAACATTGGTGCACAGCAACCGGTTGGTATGCCAGGATTCCCACGAAGGGCTTTTTGCAACCGTTTTCTATGTCCGCCTGGACACAACCACCGGAAAGCTGACCTATTCAAACGGCGGCCATCCATTGCCGCTCCTGGTACGCAGGGGAGACCGAGAGATCTTGCCTCTCCGCGCCACGGGTTTGCCCGTGGGTGTGTTAATCGAAGCCATCTATGAAGAATACAGTCTGGTTCTCCAGCCTGGTGATTTCGTTTTATTCTACACAGACGGCGTTACAGAAACTTTCGATCCCCAGGGTAATGAATTTGGCGAAGAACGACTCATCGCCATCCTCGACCAGAACCGCTCTATGGAACCGGACCAGGTATTGACGGCAGTAGAGCAGGGGGTAATCCAGTTTGCGGGGGGTGGAAAAGCTTCGGATGACCTGACGCTGCTGATCGTCAGAAGGGAAGTATAGATTCATCCTTCCCCAGGTTGTTTTTTGCGAAAACTTGTATCCAAGAATCGAAATAATTAAATATAAATGGATCTATAATATCCAATATATTCAGGGAGGATATCAGGATCCACAGGCATCAATACCTCCAGACAGTAAGTTGAACCGGTTAATCCGGAGGAGGTTATCGATTATGGCATCGTTATTGAAAGCGAAAAAAGGCAGTTTTCAGATCCGTTTTACCTGGGTGTATTTCCTGGGTATTTTATTCCTGCTGGGAGCTTGTGTTCCAAGCGGTCTTCAACTCCCCGAGAGCCCACTTCTATCGAGTCTGGAACGGAAGTCTGGTCTGATTGCGTATACCGGGTTGGATGGAAATATATATTCTGTCGATCAGGGAGGTGGACACCAGGCGGCAGTCACTTCAGACGCTGCCCTTGAACCGGATGCGGAAGGCAGGGTCAGGTTCTACCAATACCCGGCCTGGGCGCGGGATAACCGGCGCCTGGCATTTGTCGGGATTGAAGGCTCGGCAACAGAAATAAGCACGGTCAGGCTGTTCAATGCGGCGTCCAACGGAGAAGATATGCTGGAAATTTTTAACAGCAGCGATCAACTGCCTTTTTACCTGTATTGGTCGCCGGACAGCAAACTCATCAGTTTCCTGGCAAGCTCCCTGTCGGGGAGCGATATTTCACTCTTGCTGGTTCCTTCTCAAGGAGGTGATTCCCAGACAGTGCATATGGGCTCACCCCTGTATTGGGCCTGGGCGCCGGACAACCGGTCGATCGTGATCCATTCCGGCGGGGCTACCAATTCTGGAAGGAATGCCAGGCTGGCGATCCATACCTTTGCGTATGGAGGAGAAGATACCCAGCTGGATATGCGTCCAGTCGCTTTCCAGGCGCCCACCTGGTCGCCGGATGGGAAAGAAATGCTGCTGGCAGTCGAAGCTGAGAGCGAAGGCGTCGAAAACCTGATCCTCGCCGACGACCATGGTTCTCTTAAGCGCCCGATTGCCGACATCAACAGCCCGGTCGCGTTTGGCTGGTCGCCAAATGGGGATAGGATCGCCTTTATCAGTAATATCGAGGATGGTCTTCCAGGGAGCGGCAATAAGCTGATGATCGTCGATCCACGCGAACCGGAAAAAGCAAAACAGGTATCCGAGGACGCAGTGGTCGCCTTCTTCTGGTCACCCGACAGTAAAAAAGTTGCCTATTTTACTCCCACGCTGGTCACCGCGGATGAAACCGACCCATCCCAACAGTCATTGGGATTCCAGGCGCAGATCTACAATTTGATCAACGAAAAAACACAGGATGTTGGCGCGTTTGTCCCTACGCAGCAGTTTTCCAGCATCCTTTCCTTCTTTGACCAATACCAACATTCGATATCACTCTGGTCACCAGACAGCCGCAACCTCGTCCTATCCGCTCAACTACCGGATGGGAGTCCGTCCATCTTCGTGGTTGAAGCTTCGGGGAATCTAAAACCCCGCTATGTGGCGGATGGATACCTGGGTGTCTGGTCCTGGAAATAACTCTTTAATCAGGCATCAAGAGGTCAGGGTTGGGCTGTTTGGAATCTGTGCCGCAACTGCATCAATGGTATTCTCCGGCAGCTTATCCTTATCATCTGGTTTCCCATTGGATGCGTTCGCAATAATCTCCAGGACTTCTTTGCCGGTCAGATCGCCTCTATCCAGGAGCGCCTTTGCTACGGCTTCGACTTCCGGCATGTGTTGGACCAGCAGGCGCTCCGTGGATTCTTCGGCCTGTTTCCAGAAACGCTCGGCGGGGGAATTGCTCCAATCTCGCTGCGCCAGAAGACTCGCTTCCGACAGCGGCGGCCCAAAATAGCCCAGGCTGGCCAGGGTCCAGATCCGGCTGCGGATGTTCTGGAAGTCTGACGTAGCGCCGGTCCAGTATTCGCCAAGGAATACCTTGACCGCCACGTGGCCTGCCAGAGAGACCAGGATGTCCGCGACGATGACGCGCAGGGGCAGCGCGTAAATGTCGTAATTTGGGACTGGCAGCACGTAACCGAGCGCTTCCGACCGCCGTACGATACTGACGCGCACGATCCGTTCGTCAGGGCGCAGGTAATACTGCGCCACGGCGTGGCCGGCTTCGTGGTATGCCACCTGGGTGCGCTGGTCTTCCTGCATCTCTTCGATGGGGTTCTCGAGACCCATGGCCTGTTCCTGGAAAGCAAGCTCGATGTCGCGCTGGCTGACCTGGTTCCGTTGGTCGAAGAGCGCCAGGCGAACCGAGTCTTTCGTGATCGCGGACATTAATTTTGCCGGGGTCGCCCAGGCGGTGTCGCTGACGAGGGCTTCGATGTCCACACTTTCGTCGTGGCGGATCTTACTCAGATAATGCTTGATGATCTCGCGCCGGCCTGCGCGGTCGGGTTTATCGACAACGATGGTGCGGTCGAAACGCCCGGGGCGGGTCAGAGCAGGATCGAGCACATCCGGCCGGTTGGTCGAACCCATGAAAAGAACGTGCCACTGCCGGATGGGGATCGGCTTGCGGATCAATTTGTATATTTTCGCGCGGAGCTTTTCCCAGCGGTTCTGGTCTTCGATCCCATCCATTTCGTAGAGCAAACGGGTCAGGGCACCGGAGCCGCCCATCATGGGGAAACCTCCGCCCATACCCATACGAGACTGCCCGCCCTCTCCCATCACACCGCCGCGGGACATACCGACCGCGTCGATCTCATCGATATAAGCAATACAGGCGCCGTACTCACGGGCCAGGCGGCGCGCCTTACCCACAAACCAGATCATGCGCAGCACATCCACTCCCCAGAACATAGCCCTGAATCCGGATCCTTCTATTGAGATGAATGCGATCCCGGCTTCACCTGCCATGGCCTTGGCAAGCAGGGTTTTCCCGGTCCCCGGTTCGCCGTACAGCAGCAGTCCGTTAATGAAGCGTCCGCCCATCTTTTGAAACTGCTCCCGGTCGGATAACAGGGAGATCCACTGGCATACCAGCTTTACCAGGTTGGGTTGGCCTTTATAATCGTCGAAGGTCACATGCTTGGGGTCGCTCGGCCGGATTACTTCGACCTTGGTCTGGGACATAAACCAGAAGATGGCAACGAACTGAAGAACCGCGAAGGCCAGGGCAAAAACAATCCGGATGGCAAAAGAAAACCCGAGTAAGATCAGGTTAAGCACCACCGGGTCGGAGTACGCCCAATAGACCAACCCGGCAAGGGCCACCCAAAACCATATCGAACGGAAGAAACGTAAAATGCGGTTGAGCGGCCGGTTGCGCTTCGCCTGCAAATCGTTTTTCTTCGGCTTCGAGCCGTTGCTTCTCAGCCAGAACCACCTGTGCTTCTGGCCATTCTTATTCTCCGTCACCGCCTCGTCCATGCCACACCTCCTACCGGGTAACTTGACGGAACGTCAATTACCCCCCTCTGATCACAAATAGTATATTTATTAAGGAATACGCCGATGCACCCCGCATAGATCTATTGAGTCTAGATGATTCTGGTAAGAAAAGCAACTAAAAAGATATATATTCACTAATTAAATTCAATTTGAGCGTTGTCCCTCATTCCAGGTTTGGAGGCTATAAAATAAAAAGAACCGCAGGATCAAATGCCTGCGGTTCAAAATACCGGTTCCTCAAAACCTTTGTAAAATTCGTTACCCCTTTGCCTACATTCTTTTAAGGAGATTTTTACTGAGTCCGGGATACCCACCCTTCGGTTTTTCCCGCCTGCTGTCCCAGGAACATGTGCAGTTGTGCGCCGTGTTCCTGTACATGACGCAGATTGTACAGCTGAAGCTCCGCAAAGGGCAGCTCTCCCCAGGCGAACTGGCACAACCGGTATGCCTGTTCCGTTGACAGAGCGCCAATCGTCTCCCGGCACTTTCGGCTACAGTATTCCAGGTAGCGGAGCAGCTCTTCGCGTGTATAGACCCGCGGTAGGACCTCGCCTGGATCCATCTCAACCAGGTCAAATGGCGCAGGCGGAGCAAAGCCCTCTTCCGCCCCGGTTAAGTATAGGTCCAGCCAGAACAGCGTATGATAGCCCAAATACCAGAACACCGAGAAGCCAGCTGCCACCCACTGGTCTGGCTGGTCTTCCCACAGGTTTTTTTTCCAAAGTTCATCCGGGCAGTCGCGCAGAGCGCTGCCTAACATGTCGATTGCTGCCCCAAACTGGCGCCATAACATCTCATTATCGATGATGGTCATCCCCTTATTCCTCAGCTGTTCTTCCAGTTTCGTTTCGTTCATCCGACTGGGCAGTTACTAAAATTTTATACATCCAGGTTCCTGACGTCTCTCGCGTGAGTGGTGATAAACCTGGTACGCGGCGGGACGGCTTCACCCATCAGCATATCGAAGGTGCGGTCGGCTTCGGTGGCGTCTTCGATGGTGACCAGCAGCAGGGTGCGGTTCTCGGGGTTCATAGTGGTTTCCCAGAGCTGAGTGGGGTTCATTTCGCCCAGTCCTTTATAACGCTGCAGGCTGGCCTTCTCGCTGCCGGGTCCCAGTTCCTTAAGCACGCGGTCCTTATCGCCATCTGTGAAGGCATAGCGGACCTGGTTTTTGTGCGCGATCCGGTAAAGGGGGGGTTGGGCGATGTACAGGTGTCCTTCTTCGATCATCGTTTGCATGTAACGGAAGAAGAATGTCAGCAGCAGGGTGCGAATGTGGCTGCCGTCGACATCTGCATCCGTCATGATCACCACCCGCCCGTAGCGCAGCCCGGTCAGGTCGAAGTTGTCGCCGATGCCGGTGCCCAAAGCGGAGATGAGCGCCTTGACCTCGTTATTGGAGAGGATCTTGTCCAGGCGGGCGCGCTCGGTGTTGAGGATCTTTCCGCGCAGCGGCAGGATGGCCTGGAAGTGGCGGTCGCGGCCTTGTTTTGCGGAGCCACCCGCGCTGTCACCCTCGACGATATACAGCTCGGTCTTTCCAGGATCGCGCTCTGAGCAGTCGGCCAGCTTACCTGGCAAGGTCAGGCTTTCCAGGGCTGATTTGCGGATGACCAGGTCGCGGGCTTTGCGCGCAGCATCGCGGGCGCGGGCCGAGGTGAGACATTTGGAGACGATGGCTTTTGCGGCAGACGGGTTTTCTTCCAGGAAGCGTGTAAAAGCCTCCGAGACTACCTGCTGCACATAAGTCTGCACCTCCGGGTTCATCAGCTTGACTTTGGTCTGGCTTTCGAACTGCGGGTCGGGGTGCTTGATACTGACAATGGCGGTCATGCCTTCGCGGGTATCATCGCCGGCAAAATTTGGATCGGCTTCTTTGAGCTGGTTTGTGCGGCGGGCGTAATCGTTGATCACACGCGTCGTGGCAATGCGCAGACCGGTCATGTGAGTACCGCCGTCGACGGTGTTGATCGTGTTGGCGAATGAATAGACCGATTCCGCATACGAGTCGGTGTACTGTACCGCAAATTCGACCCCGATCCCATCGACTTCCTTCTCAGCATAGACCACCGGGTGAACCTTGGCGCGGTTGCGGTTGAGATAGCGCACGAAGGATTGGATGCCACCCTCGAAGTAAAAGGTCATCTCGCGGTTGGCGCGTTCGTCACACAGGTAGATGGTCACCCCGCGGGTCACAAAGGCCATTTCGCGGAAACGCTGCGCCAGGGTATCGAAACGGTAGTCCAGCTCTTCTTTGAAGATCAGCGGATCGAATTTAAATGTCGTGCGGGTGCCGCTTTCACTGGGTTTTGATTTCCCGATGACTTTAACCGCCTCGATGGGCACGCCCCGTTCGTAACGTTGGAAATGCACCTTGCCATCCCGGCGGACTTCCACCTCGCACCACTCAGAAAGGGCATTGACGGCGGAAACGCCCACACCATGCAAACCACCGGAGACTTTATACCCGCCGCCCCCGAATTTACCGCCAGCGTGCAGGACGGTCATTACGACTTCAAGGGCAGATTTTTTCTTGTCGGGGTGGATATCGACCGGGATACCTCGCCCATTATCCGAGACGGTGACGCTGCTGTCGGCGCGGATGATCACTTCGATATGCGTGCATACTCCCGCCAGGGCTTCATCGATAGAGTTATCGACAACTTCATAAACCAGGTGATGGAGAGCTTTTATATCCGTGCCACCCACGTACATCCCAGGGCGCCGGCGGACGGCTTCCAGGCCCTCGAGAACCTGAATATCTTTTGCTCCGTATGAGGAAACTTTAACGGCGTCGGTCAATGAATACCTCCAATCTAACCCGCCTGGGGTAGGAGTTTTCTTTGCAAGAAATCCTGGACCCAGCGCATAGCATCGCGATAATAAATAAAACTTGCCGCCACCAGGGCGGTGGTAATAAAGGCATGCCCCGTAATTCCAACCAGGCTAAACCACGAATTTGCCGGTGGGACTTGCCAGAGCAAATCCAAACCCTGGCTTAACAAAAGGATCGACAAAAAGAATAACCCAGTGCCTGGAAGGATAAAGCGAACCAGGCGAACGCTGGTCAGCAGAGATAAGAAAGCGTTCTGGCGGTAGACAAAGATCCCGTGAGGTGAGAACAACAGGGGCACGATCACCCATGCCAGGATAATGGTAAATAAGATGGTTGCAAATTGAGCAATCCCTGGGCTAACCAGGGCCAGCAAGGAGAGCAGGAATATGGCCGGCAGGGTGACCGCAATCAAAAGCACCAACCAGGATATCGATAGAATGATCGATTGAACGGCTGCCCATAGGTCGCGGGCCAGGGTAAGCGCTTTGGGTTCATTGGCAACCGCGGCCGATACCGAGCTGAAATATAAACTGCCAAATACAAGCCCAATCAGAGTGAATAATAACCAACCCATTACCGCCCCGCCCAATCCACCCAGGTCCTCGAAAACCGGTTGGCCCAGGGGAGTGTCCACAGGGAAACGGCTGGACATCAGGCTGGGAATACCGATCGGAAAGGTGCGTAGAGCACTGGCCAGGTTGAAATGATCGGCCATATATTTCCAAAATTCCTGGCTTGCCTCGATCAGGTCCCCCATCTGGGCATTATCCATCCGGGGGAGCAGGCTGGTTTGCCGGATGACTGCCTGGAAGATGGTTTTCAACTGGTAATGAGGACCAAACCATAGGAACAGATCCAGAACGACCGGGAAGAGGATCAGCCCGATATGCGTGGCAACTGTGTCGAATCCAGCACGCAGCGAGGCGATCAGGCGAGGGGGTGGGATAGTTTCTTGGGCAGCTTTTGCATTCATACAAACGCTAATTTTACCACATCCGTTCTAAAAAGCAGAGCCTGACTGGGAAGGAGGGCGCATTTTTCTACGCCCAGGTGTATACTTAGGTCCTCCAGCCCTTGGGACAAGGAGTTCATCTATGCCTACGTCTACATCTCCTCTGAATGTTTCATCAGCCAGGACTGATCACCGGATGCCAAACCTGCATCATGTCTTCACCCGTGCAACACGTTCGATCCGCACAGTGGCCAAGACAGCGATCTTCTTTCTCAAAGTCTTTCCGATGCTGCCATCCCGACCTGTTGATTGGGTGACGAAGCCACCTGTGATTGAGAAGGTGAGGTATCCGACGCGTTTTGGCCATGCCGAAGGCGATCTCTATCGGCCATCGGCAGGCGGTCCACACCCGGGCATCGTAGTGTGCCTCGGCGTAGTTCCTTTCGGCGTCGATCATCCGCAGGTCGCGACCCTGGGGAAAGCGCTGGCTCGGGCGGGTTTCGCGGCGCTCCTCTACTGGTCGCCCGCGATGCGGGACTTCCGGCTCGATCCCGAGGACGTCGAGAATATCGCTTTAGCATACCACTGGTTCATTGATCAGCCAACTGTTGATCCTGCCAGGAGCGGCCTGCTCGGCACATGTGTGGGAGGTTCCTTTGCCTTGATGGCGGCTGCCAGCCCCCTCATCCGAGACCGCGTCAGCTTCATTAGCGCCTACGCTCCATTTTCATCCATGTGGACGTTCGCGCGGGACATTGCCAGTGCCACGCGCTCCTGTGATGATGGGTATGAGCCGTGGCAGGTCGATCCCCTGACCCGCAAGGTCTTTGTCCATTCTTTGACGGCTTCTCTGGAACCAGGCGAAGCAGAACGGTTTCGAAGCGCGTTCGCTGATGAGAATGGACATCTCGACGATCACGGCCTGTCAGCGGATGGCCAGGCAGTGTATTCACTGCTCAGTGCGCCGGGCGAAGACGATGCGGAGACAGCTCTACATCGCTTGCCTCCCTTCATATAAGAGCGCCTCGCCGCCATGTCCCCGGTGAGTTACCTGAAGGATATTCATGCCCCGCTCATCGTCCTGCTGCACGATCGCGGAGATCAGGTCATCCCGGTTGGCGAGTCGAGGCGCCTGCTCTCTGCTCTCTCCGGACATGTCGGAGTGCACTACACCGAGATGCAGTTCCAGCATCTGGATCCGGTCAAAGGGAAGCTGCCATTGATTCGGCTTGTTCGAGAGTTCGGCAAGTTCTTTCTCGCCGTTTACCCATTGTTCCGGCAGGCAGTGGCTTCGTGATGGAAGTGAGCTTGCTACCGAACAAAGTAAGGTAGAATTCAAGCGTATGGAAGAGCATAGTTACCTTCCGGATGCGAACCGGTTGAGCGTTCTGGCGGCCACCATTCTGCTGGCTTATGCATTGACTCGTTTTGTGGAATTCCCCAGCCGAGAGGTAGCATTCCAGATTCCCGGGTTGTATCTGTTCTTCCAGTTCAATTTCCGGACTTTTGTCTTTGTCCTGGTGGCTGCCCTGGCTGCCGCTGGGATGGATTGGCTTCTGTCTGACCATCCTAGCCTGACCAGCCGCGGATACGGAGAAGATAAAGTTCGCCGGGTATCCCTGGTCCCGCACTGGCTGCTGCCCGCGTTGACTGCCTGGGTAATCGGTGTCCCTCTGGGGAACCTGGCCAACGGTTCGCAATGGTGGATTGTGTTCGGGATGGGCGGCGTTCTGCTCATCCTGGTATTTGTGGCCGAGTACATTGTCGTAGATACCTCAGACGTCCGCCATCCGCCGGCGACCGCCGGGTTGACGGCGCTGTCCTTTGCGCTGTATCTGATCCTGGCCATTGCCGTCCATTCGGCCGGCTGGCGGTTGTATTTGGCTCTGCCTGCCCTGGTCGCTGCGGCCGGTTTGGTCTCACTTCGTACGTTGTACTTGCGCCTGGGAGGGCGGTGGGCGTTTGCCTGGGCAGTGGGGATCGCACTGGTAGTTGGGCAGGTGGCGATCGGGCTGCATTATCTTCCGCTCAGCCCGATCCGGTATGGACTGCTGCTGCTTGGTCCGCTGTATTCCTTGACCTCCCTGGCCGGATCGTTTGAAGAAGGCCGCGGCCCGCGGCGTTGGCTTGGAGAACCGGTTTTGATGATCATCCTGCTTTGGGGCCTGGCTGCCTGGTTTAAGTGAAAATTCAGACCCCGTAAGAATGATAGCACCGGCCTCTGGCGGATGGATGACGCATGAACATGCCAATTTATTTGACAACCGATCAATGGCAGTCTATGCAGAAACATGTGGCTCAATCCGCGCCAGAAGAAGCCTGTGGGCTTCTCTCAGGTATTGGTTTGCGGGTGAAAACGGTAATCCCGGTGGTTAATGTTTTGCACAGCCCGGTGCGTTTCCGAATGGATCCGGTAGAACAGCTTAAGGCCTTTATTTGGATGGAGGAGCAGCATCAAGAATTACTGGCCGTTTACCATTCTCATCCCGCCGGGCCCCACCAGCCTTCGCCCACCGATCACAATGAATTTGCCTACCCGGGTGTCAGGTACATTATCTGGTCGGGACTGGGTGGGATATGGACCGCACGCGCTTTTCACCTGGGGGGAGGACTGGCCGAGGAGATCCGCCTTGAAATCGAAGCGGATGAGTAACTATAAACAAGCAGGGGTGTTCACTCCAATACACACAGAGGATAAAGATGCATACTGCGATTTTTATTGGGGTCCTGTTGTTCTCCTACATCTTAGGCTCGGTACCATTTGGTTTTTATGTGGTCCGCGCGATTACAGGCAAGGACATCCGGCAGGTTGAGAGCGGTCGGACCGGGGGAACGAACGCGATGAGAGCCGCGGGGTATGAGGCCGGGCTCGCCACGGCTATCCTGGATGTGCTCAAGGGTGCTACCGGGGTCTGGTTGGCGCGGGCGCTCTTACCCGGGAATGTGTGGTTGGAAGTCCTCGCCCCAATAATGGCGATCGTGGGTCATAACTTTTCAATATTTTTGATGGAACGGGATGAAAAGAATCGTCTCAGGCTGCGCGGAGGAGCGGGGGGTGCAACCTGTGTCGGAGGAGCATTTGGACTGTGGCCTCCCAGTATTCTAATAATCGTTCCCCTGGCAGGGGCTATCTGGTATGGGATTGGATATGCTTCAATTACTACCATGAGTATGGCTCTGATGGCATCCGCAATTTTTGCCATTCGTGCCGGCCAGGGGTACTCATCCTGGGTGTATGTGTTTTATGGGCTCCTGGCCGAACTTCTGTTGGTTTGGGCGTTGCGGCCGAATATCCGTCGATTGATGAATGGGACCGAACGCTTGATCGGTTGGCGCGCGCGAAAACTATCCAAAGGTGACCATTACACTCCACCTGGGACACAGGCTTAAACACCACCGCAGCCCTGGGTGGAAGTTATCCAATCACGGATACTATTAATCTTCGCTTGCGAGGGGGACTTTTTGTTCTAAATCCTCAACCTGGATCTGCTTGAGCAGAGCTCGCAGGTTGCGGCGATGGAGTTCTTCCGCCAGACCGCCGAGATAGACGCGGCTCTTGCCGCAGGATTCGATATCGACCTCGGAGAGCGCATCCATGGGGTTCTTTCGCCGCGCGGCCGCCCGGACGGCTTTACGGATGGCCGATAGATAGGCCAGGTTTTCCTTGACGGCCTGATCAATTTCTCCACGCAGGATGATGTCTCCATGACCCTGAATAATGTTTTCCAATCCCATCTTGCCGATCCGTTTGATGGTAGCTGCTAATTCATCTACGTTCCCATCCACTACATAAGGGAGCGGAAGAAAAGCGTCTCCGGCAAATAAAACCCGATCCTCTTCGACCAGGACCGAAATTCCATCCGGGCTGTGTCCAGGAGTATGGAGTAAGGTCAGGTTCTTCTTCCCAACCCGCAGGGTAAGCGAGCCTTCATCGAATGTCAGGTGAGGAGGGACGATCTTGATCTGCCGGAAGGTATTGTTCAGCCGGCGCGCCGATTCGAGCGCAGCAGCTCCGCGTTCGATTAAAATTTCACGGCAGATCCGGTGACCGATGATCGTAGCTCCTGGGAAAAAACAGTTTCCCCAACAATGGTCGGCATGGTGGTGAGTATTAATAATGTAGCGGACCTGGACGTTGAGGTTATCTTCAACAAAATCCCGGATGGCGAGAGTTTCCTCCGGCAAAGCCAGGGTATCGATCAATACCGCCCACTGCGGACCAGCGATGACGCCAGCCGTTACTTGCGCATAGATTTCGCTTTGGAACCAGTATACATTTTCGGAGACGCGTTCGCGGTGCATACAACCTTCCAGACGGTAAGATGCATCATATATAGCACAAACAAGCGCAAAAGTCAAAAATTGCGCTCGTGGTAATACTATATTAATGAATTAATGAATGCTCCTTCTCAGGAACAGATACCACCCGCCTGCCATGAGGCTGGCCAGGCCCAACAGTCCACCCAAACCCAGGCTTACCCAGAAAATCGTCCGGGTAGAAGGGGTTGACGAAGCGGGCGAACGGGGGGTAGAGGTGGTGCTAATACCACCTCCGGGGGGTGGCGTCCCGGTGGATGCCGTGTTGGATGGGAGAAGAGCCAGGGTTCCCTGGGGTGTTCCACTTCCCTGGGGGCTCAAAGTCCCCAGGGCGGCTTCGGTTTCAGCCGGATATCCGGCCTGGCCTGTCCCAGCCGCGACATTCGTTCCAGAGCGAGTGGGGGTGCGCGACCCGGATTCTGGTTCTGGGTAGCTGGAATCGGTTGGGGATGTAAAGGTGATGGTCTGGCCTGGATAACCCGATCCGGGGGTGGGAGTTCGGGTCCGGGTGGGGGTAAAGAAGATGGGGATCAGTGTTCGGGTTCTGGTCGGGGTAGGGTTGAATGGGACGAATGTACGGGTCGGTGTGCGGGTTGGCGTATGGGTCAGGGTTACGGTAATCGAGCCGGTAGGAGTCGGGGTCCGTGTAACCGTGGCTGAACCGGTGGGTGTGTGGGTCACGGTTAGCGAACCGGTTGGGGTAGGAGTCAGAGTAATGGTTACGGTCAGCGAACCGGTTGGAGTGGGTGTCGGAGTTAATGTGATCGTAGGCGTATGGGTAATCGTTGGGGTGTGAGGCAGGGTGGATGTCAGGGTAGGGGTCGGCGTTGGCGGGTTGGGTGTGGCGTTGATTGCACCGGTCAGGATAGTCGTCTGGTTCATGTTAAGGACTTCGAGTTTGTAGTAATAAGGCTTTCCGTTGGTCAGACCGGTGTCCGGGTATTGATAACTGGCCCCGGTAAGGGCGGTGCCTGTTGCTGGGATCAATGCGCTGATCCTCTCATACAGCCCCACCTGCTCGTTCAGGCGGTTGACATAGAAACCCGACGTGTTCATTTCCGAGGTAGTCTGCCATTCGAGGAGGAGCTGTGCGTTGCCTGGAGTCGCGGCAAATTTGCTGAACACGACAGCCGACGGGGCACGCGGTACACCCACGACAAAGGGAGCAAACTGCAGGTCGTTGGTAAAATTCGGCCGGCCGGATGCATTATCGAGCGTGAGCTGGATCTCGTTGTTGGCTACCTGGCAAGCGGTTTGCTGTCCGGTGGATCCGGTAGTGACCCATTGGGTAGAAACCAGGTTGGATGGATCGTACCAGTATAACGGGAAGCGAGTTGTATCCGCCTGTGCGCAGTAAAATGTGGATGAGATGGTTGCAACACACCCCGAACTCAGATCGTATTTGAAGAAGAGATCCAGGCTCGACTGGGGTACAGCTCCTTCGGCCAGGAAAGCATCCCAGTAATTACTGCACGCGCTGAGGGCCTCGCTCCCGGCGCCCAGGAAGGGAACGTTATCGTTGCTGCCCTGGCCGTGGTTCACGATATACAGGCCAAAGTCGCTGGTGTCACTCCCCGGGTGTTGAACGGCAATCTTATTATTGAAGAAATAAGTTTTGGTGGATGAGACGTTGGCCAGCTGTGCGTCAACTCCCGGGCCGTTGGCCTTGCGCAGGACTGGGGCGCCCAGGCGCTTATTGGGATCGGGGGTTGTGCACTGGCTTGCCCCGGCTGCGGGGAGCACACCCGCGCCCCAGAAATTGTGGTCGACCCGCCGGTTTTTCGTTGAATCCAGGCAGTTGACCTGTTCCCCGCTCTGGTTGCCGTAAATATTGTTGGCTACAGCTTGCAGCGAGCCGTTCCCAAATGTCCAAAGCAGAGCATGACCGGTGTTCCCGGAAATGTGGTTGTAACGTACGGATAATGTCCCGCCAACATCGTCGACCCGGATGGCGTTGTTGCCGCCGGTTAGATCGTTCGATTCGATCACCACCGGTACGCTCGGAGGAACATCAATCACCAACAGGTCCCGGTTGGGCGTGGTGCAGGAACCATCGCTGATATTTAGATTGCGGATTGTTGCGGCGGCCTGAACGAGCAGCATTGGGTGGGTACAGGTGGTCCCTGTGTAAGAAATGGAAGCATCATTGACCCCCTGAATAATATGGGGCTGGTTAATGTCGACCAGATTAGCTTTTATCGCGTAGGATCCCAGCACATTGATGGTAACCGGGGTTGTTTGCGCGTCCACCGCATCTTTGAGCGCGGTCCCGATCCCACCGGCTTGATCCCCGCCGCTGTCGAGATAGCAGGGCGAATTCGCCCCACAGCCGGCCGCATCATTGGCCACATAGACGCTGGCAGCTGCAGCCGCAATATTTACAGATTTAAATGCCTGCAGAGTTTGGTTGAAGGGAGGAGTCCCTGTGCTGTTCTCCAGAACGCGTACAACGACCGAACCATTCGCCGTCGTGTCTCCTCGAATCCGCAGGGAAAATCCCAGCACATCGCCAAACTGGCCGGCCGGGAATACATTGGAAACTGCCCCACCGATGGCTGTATATCCCGCTGGGGGCGCCGGTGAGGCGCAGTTGGTTGTGTTGGGGGTGTAATCCTGCCCGGTTAGACTGCCGCGGACATCGATCCCTGAAAATGAAGCATTCCAGTTTGTTGGGGTAAACACACAGACCTGAGCCTGGGTGGTTGTGCTAGCCAGGTCGTAATCCACCCGCATGGTCAGCCGCTGTCCTGCCGCGCAGCCGGATGCAGGGCATGCCGCCGGGCTTACCATGCTAATTGTGCCTGCATTGGGAGCCATGCGCTTTGCCAGGGCGCTGGCAGGATAGATGAGCGTGAGAAGTATCAGGGTGGCAAAAAGAGGGATAAAGCGGTTTATAGACATAAATTTCCCACTCAGCGATGATTCAGTCCATTACTAATCCATTACTATTGTACAACACTCCAACTATAAACGGATTACCTACTTAAATAAATCATAAATAGTTGATATAGTTCCGACGAATCTGGTGCTGGATAGGTTCCCGAGAATACAAATTTTGGGAAGGAAATGCCGACCGGGTTTATCCGGGTTTGGCTGGGAGGGTTTTGCCAGGCTCTGTTATAGTACCTTACTGAGAAAGGCCCTGGTGCGCTCCTGAGTGGGTTTTGAAAAAAGAATATCGGGGGGCGCTTCTTCGACGATGAGTCCCCCGTCCATCAAGATGGCGCGATGAGCGGCAGCGCGCGCGAAGCCCATCTCGTGTGAAACCACGACCATGGTCATGCCTTCTCGGGCCAGATCCAGCATGACATCCAGAACTTCCTGGATCATCTCAGGATCGAGGGCGCTGGTCGGTTCATCAAAGAGCATAATTTTGGGGTTCATGGCCAGGGCACGCGCGATCGCAACCCGCTGCTGCTGCCCACCGGAAAGCTGGGACGGGAAAGCATTTGCTTTTTCGGGGATGCCGACTTTAATAAGCAGCTCCTGAGTGACTTTTTCAGCCTCGGCGCGGTCTCGCTTGCGTACCACGCGCTGAGCCAGCATGATATTGTCCTTTACGCTGAGATGGGGGAAGAGGTTGAAAGATTGGAAAACCATGCCCACTTCGGTACGGACCGCATTGATATTCGCAGCGTTGTTGAGCGAAATGCCGTCCACAACGATCTGCCCCTTGTCATATTCCTCCAGGCGGTTGATACAGCGCAGCAGCGTGGATTTTCCCGATCCGGATGGACCAATGATCACAACGACTTCGCCTTTAAGGATATCCAGGCTGACGCCTTTTAGGGCGTGAACCCCGGTAAAGTGCTTCTCTACATTTTCGATGTGGATGATAGGTTCCATTGGGTATCAACTACCTTTCCATACGGGTTTTTCGCTCGATCCAGGTAACGATCCGCGCAGAGAACAGGGTCAGGGTGAGATACAGCAGTGCAATCATCGTCCAGGTTTCTACCGGGGTAAAGGTAGAGGACATGAATTCGCGGCCCCGGCGGGTAAGGTCTGCAACGGCAACCACCGAGACAAGCGAGGAATCTTTCAACAGTGAGATAAACTCGTTCCCCACCGGGGGAAGAATGACGCGTACAGCCTGGGGTAAGATCACATAGCGCATAGACTGGACATAGTTCATTCCCAGGCTCCGGGCTGCTTCCATCTGTCCTTTGGCTATGCTCTGGATGCCGGCCCGGTAGACTTCACTCATATAGGCCGAGTAACAAAATGAGAGGCCCAGGATCGCCATGCCTACCGGATTGGCCAGGTAATTTTGCAATGCCGGAATATTGAGAACCTGCCCGAGTCCCTGGACGATGGAGGGAAAAGAAAAATACCAGAAGAAAAGTTGAACCAGGGCCGGGATGCCTCGGATGATTTCCACATACAGGGTGGCGATCCCGTGGATCAACCAGTTCTTGGAAAGCCGCCCCAGGCCACCAACCAGACCCCCCACCAGGACGATCACAAACGATACAACGGTAACCATCAGGCTGACGCCGATCCCGTCCTGGACAAATACTAATATGCGCCGGTATGGATCGGGTATGGTCGTGGCCAGGAAAATAATCGTGCCAACGATGGCTGCTACCAGAGCCCACCAGGGGTCTATGCGCTGGTTAGGCCGGGTAGTCGTTACGGGTTCGTGAACCAAAGTCGGATCTAGCACGATCGGGGGAGGAGGCTCTTGTTTTTCCATGTTTTATTTTCTCGCCATCGTGATAATAAAAGTCTGCGAGGTCCAATACAGGCCCCACAGACCAGTATCCATAAACGGGTCTATTGATTCCAACCGGCCAACCATCTCTTAAGTGAGCTATTCGAGGCTACCGTCTTTCTTGACCGCTTCCAGTCATCCGCTGGTTCGATAGAACAGATCGCCGATTATTCGCACACAGCGATTCGATGAATTCCATTATACCATGCGGGTAGATTTTATTGATATAGATTGTCTTCTTTTGTGAAAAAAAATTTCAGACAATTTGTGTTAGAATTGTTCCGAGCAGCTGGGGCCGCCCAATCCCCGGTGTTTTTTGTACTTGTGCCGTTTGAGGGGGTTGTTTGGGAGATTGGTCCGTGAGGGGCTGAACGCATGTTGCGATCCTTCATTATGTACTTATCAAAAGCGAGTTGGGCGCAGCGTTTGATATCCCACTGGGGGTTAGCGCGCAGAGTGGCTTTTCGCTTCGTGGCGGGTGAATCGGCCGAATCTGCGCTTGGAGTGGTGCGGGAGCTAAATTCACGCGGAATTCTGGCTACCCTGGATCACCTGGGTGAGAATACAGCCAACCAGAAGGACGCGGAACAGGCCACGGAGGAGATTGTGAATATCCTGGATCGCATCCAGCATACCGGGGTGCGTGCCAATGTGTCCATCAAACTCAGCCAGATTGGCCTGGCAGTCGATCCTGATCTCTGTAAAAATAACTTGATGCGCATCCTGGACCGGGCGCGGTTGTACACCAACTTTATCCGCATTGATATGGAAGATTCCCCCTATACTGACAAAACTCTCCAGTTATATTGGGCGATGCGTAAATTGGGGTACCAAAATGTGGGCATCGTTATCCAGGCTTACCTGTACCGCAGTGAGGAAGATATCTGTCATCTGATGAACGATTCTGGGAGAGTAAGATTGTGCAAAGGCGCTTACCAGGAACCCCCGGAAGTTGCATTTCCTAAAAAAAGGGACGTCGATGAAAATTTTGACCATCTGGCCAATTTATTGATCGAAGGGGCATGCAGCTCAGGAGCGCCAAACCTTTCGCCAGATGGGCGGACACCGCCCATTCCCGCATTTGCCACACACGACGCAAAACGCATCCAGCACGTTCGAAAAATGTCCCAACAGCTTGGTTTGGGAAAATCGGCTATGGAATTTCAAATGTTGTACGGAATTCGCCGCGATTTGCAAGAAGAACTGACCGGGCAGGGCTACCCGGTCCGGGTTTATGTTCCATTTGGCGCCCGCTGGTATCCATATTTTATGCGCAGGCTGGCAGAACGCCCGGCCAATCTGTGGTTCTTTTTATCAAACCTGCTGCGAAAGTAGCTGGCAGCCTGGGGTTGGGGAGGAGAAAGATGACCCAGGGATCAAATACGCGAAGCCAAAAACTGGCCCTGGTGACCGGGGCTGCCCACCGCCTGGGAAAAGCAATCGCGCTCGAATTAGCCCGGAATGGCTATGCAATCGGGCTGCATTATTTTCACTCCTCTCAGGCAGCCGAGACGACAGCCGCCGAAATCCGCGATCTGGGAGTTCCTGCCCATCTATACAGTGCGGATCTGACTGTACCGGATGAGGTTGACCGGCTGTTTAACGAGGTTGCGGGACTGGACTATCCACTTGAAGTGCTGGTTAACTCTGCCGCGGTGATGCCACGCGCGAGCTTAGTAGATATCAGCGCGGATACCTGGGATAAAACCCTGGCTTTAAACCTTCGCTCGCCGATGTTGTGTGCCCAGGCTGCCGCGCGATTAATGGGAGAGTTGGGCGGGTTGATTGTCAACCTCACCGATGCGGGCGATCAGAAAGCCTGGACAGCTTTCCCAGCCTATACGATCAGTAAAGCCGGATTGGAAAGCCTCACACGCCTGCTGGCGCGCGCCCTGGCTCCCCGCATTCGGGTCAATGCTGTGGCTCCGGGTTTGATCTTGCCCCCCGGCGATATGGATACCGCCGACTGGCAGCGCCTGGTAGCCAGACTACCCCTAAAACGGGCCGGGACGCCGGAGGAAGTAGCCCGGGCGGTCGTTTTCCTGGCGCAAAATCCATATATTACCGGTCAAACACTGGTAATAGATGGCGGTTATCAGATAATATAGAATAGGGATGTATCTCATCATGAGTATCAGTAAGGAGCTATGAACCGCCTCTTCCCTTCACTTCCGCCTTCGATTGCCCTATTCCTGCGACTTTCCAGGCCATTTTTCCTGCTGGGTGGGGTTTTGCTCTACGCGCTGGGTGCAGGTATCGCCCGGTACCTTGGGGTCTCAATCGATTTGACGACCTATTGGCTTGGCCAGGGTTGTGTAACCATGCTCCAGCTCAGCACGCACTATCTGAATGAATATTTCGACGTTATTGTTGATCGTGACAACCCCAACCGAACCCCTTTTAGCGGCGGGAGTGGGGTGGAGGGCCTGCCCCGGCAGACACCCCTGCTTGCAGCAGCCACCACGTTGACCGTTGGGGCTGTGCTCACCGTACTCCTCTACGTGCGCGGCGATTTAGGCGGATCCGCCCTGATCATTCTGGCGGTGGCTTTCCTATGCTCGATCTTCTATTCGGTTCCTCCGCTGCGTCTGGTATCGAGCGGGTATGGCGAGCTGACTACCTCGATCCTGGTGGCCAACCTGGTGCCGGCTTTTGCGTATCTACTTCAGGATCCGGAAATGCACCGTTTGCTGGCGATGACGACCTTCCCTCTCACCTGTTTGCATCTGTCCATGCTGCTGGCCTTTTCTCTGCCGGATTACGCCACAGATGTGAAATATGATAAAAAGACACTCCTGGTGCGGATTGGTTGGCAGCGCGGGATGCTCCTGCACAATATCCTGGTTCTGGCCGCCTATGTGTTCATGCTGGCCGCTGTTTTTCGGGGAATGCCCTGGCGGTTAGCCTGGCCGGGTTTGCTGACCCTTCCCCTGGGCATTTTTCAAGTCTGGCAGATGAACCTTATTGCGCAGGGTGGGAAACCTCGTTGGGTAGCATTGACTTTTTCGGCGGTGGCCTTGTTTGGACTGACCGCATACTTTATTACCCTTGCCTACTGGACCGGCTGATCTATGTCTGAATTCCTCAGTCTTTTATCCCCCGGAGAAGCCTTATCGACACTGCTGGCGCATCTGCCGGCCGGTTCGCCCGCTTCAGAATGGATCGAAACGGCGCAGGCTCTCGGAAGGGTGCTCCGCGAACCGGTATACTCTCCACACCCGCTGCCAGCATTTCCCCGCAGCACCGTGGATGGCTATGCTGTGCAGGCCAGAGATACTCACGGCGCCAGTGACAGCCTGCCGGCTTATCTAACCCTGGTGGGAGAGGTTCCCATGGGCCGGCAGCCGGATTTTCTGCTTGGCCAGGCACAGTCTGCCCTCATCCATACCGGTGGAATGCTTCCCCCAGGTGCGGATGCTGTGGTTATGGTCGAACATACCCAATCTGCCAGGGAAGCCGAAATTGAAATCCTGCGCGCTGTGGCAGCCGGAGAAAATGTCCTGCGGGTCGGAGAAGACGTTGCCGAAGGAGAAGAGGTTCTACGGGCGGGGTGTCGTTTGCGACCTGCTGAAATTGGTGGGCTAATGGCCATCGGTCAGATGCAGGTAGTTGTTTCGGTCCCTGTCCGGGTAGGCATTTTATCCAGTGGGGACGAGGTCATCTCTCCTTCAGAAGAACCAAAGCCCGGGCAGGTACGCGACATCAATTCTTTCTCATTATCTGCGCTGGTTGAACAGGCAGGCGCAACCCCGCACCGTTATGGGATTGTTTCAGACCAGCCAGATCTGCTGCGCGAGGCCATTGCCGGGGGGCTGCTAGAAAATGATATGCTGGTGATCACAGCCGGGTCCTCCGCATCTACCCGAGACCTCACCGCGCAGATCATTGCCGAGATGGGTGAACCCGGCGTATTGGTGCACGGAGTAAACGTTAGGCCCGGAAAGCCTACTATCCTGGCAGTCTGCGCGGGCAAGGCTGTGATCGGTCTGCCGGGGAACCCGGTCAGTGCGCTGGTCATTGCCAGGTTGTTTGTCGTCCCGGTCATCGAGCGGCTGTCAGGGCTTCGCATAGAGCCTTCCAGGCCGGTAGTTTCCGCACGGTTGACGATCAACCTGCCTTCACAGGCCGGTCGGGAAGATTGGATACCGGTTCGCCTGTTTACGCAAGAGGGTGACCGGTGTGTGGAACCGGTATTTTTTAAAAGCAATCTTATTTTCAACCTGGTGAAAGCGGATGGCCTGGTGCATATCCCGGCGGATATCACCGGTTTGAATGCCGGCGAAACTGTTGAAGTCTATCTGATTTGACCTGATCGAACACAGATCCTGAGAGCTCGAGGTAGGATGTCAGTTTATCTCAAAGATATTCCATTGGACCTGGCCTGGAAGCGTTTCCAGGATGCACTGGAAACAGCAGGGTTGTGGGGCATCCTGGGTATTGAAGAAGTCGTAGTAGACGAGGGCGCCTTAGGTCGGGTACTGGCGGAGCCGGTGTGGGCAGATTTCTCCTCTCCCCATTATCATGCTTCAGCCATGGACGGTTTTGCGGTCCGCGCGGATGATACTACCGGGGCGCTTCCATCCAGCCCGAGAGTGCTGCTTACCGGGGACGTGGCGCGTTATGTGGATACGGGGGACCCACTGCCAGAGTGGGCGAATGCGGTCATCCCCATCGAGGAGGTCGAAACTTTGGGCGCCCGAGGGGAAGTTGTCTCTGGTCTGCGCCAGGCCGAGGCCGTGCGGATCCGCGCGGCGGTCACACCCTGGAGCCACGTCCGCCCGATGGGCGAGGATATCGTTGCCACCCAGCTTGTCCTGCCGGCTGGCCAGGTTTTGCGTCCGGTAGACCTGGGGGCGCTGATCGCTTGCGGAAAAAGCCGGGTGAAGGTTTCTCGCCGGGCGCGGGTTGCCGTACTGCCAACCGGGACGGAACTGGTGCCGGCGGGTACGCCTGCGAAGCCCGGTGAGATTATCGAGTACAACTCTGTCGTTCTGGCAGCCCAGATCGAAGCGTGGGGTGGAACGCCAGAAAGGTTTGAGATTACCCCTGACAATTTCGAACAAATTCGGGCGCGCGTCCGCGAGGCAGCCCTGCGCAGCGATCTCGTCCTGTTGAATGCCGGGTCATCCGCCGGGGCCGAAGATTTTTCAGCGGGGGTGATTGCTTCGCTGGGTGAGGTCTTGGTGCATGGCGTAGCGGTTCGACCAGGACACCCGGTGATCCTGGGAATGCTGCGGGTGGAAGGGAAAGATCAACCTATCCCTGTGGTAGGGGTGCCGGGGTATCCGGTTTCAGCTGCCTTGACCGGAGAAATCTTTATAGAACCACTGCTGGCGCTCTGGCAGGGTAAAGCGGTGAAAACCCCCCAGCAATTGGATGCCCTACTGACCCGCAAGGTCACATCACCGGCCGGCGACGACGAGTATATGCGTGTAGCCGTTGGCCGGGTTGGGCAAAGACTGCTGGCTGCTCCGCTCTCACGCGGGGCCGGGATCATCACTTCTCTGATCCGCGCGGATGGGATCGTGGTGATTCCGCGCGGGACTCAAGGATTGGAAGCTGGCGCCCAGGTTTGCGTGCGCTTGTACCGTTCGCCGGAAGAAATTGAGCACACCATTTTTGTCATAGGTTCGCATGATCTCACCTTAGATCTGGTGTCGCAGCATCTCTCCGTCAAAAACCGCAGGTTGGTCTCCGTCAATGTTGGCAGCCAGGGTGGGTTGGTTGCCCTACGCCGGGGGGAGACCCACCTGGCGGGAACCCATTTATTAGATCCCCAGACCGGGGAATACAACCTGAGCTCGATCCGCCAATATTTACCTGGGATGCCGGTGCGGGTAATCCGTTGGGTGGGCCGCGAACAGGGCCTGTTGGTGAAGCCTGGGAACCCGAAAGGCATCCAATCTCTGGTGGACCTGGCCCGCGCGGATGTCCGTTTTGTAAACCGGCAGCGGGGAGCCGGGACACGCGTACTGCTCGATTATCACTTATCCAAATTAGGGCTGAATCCGGACACGATCTCGGGATATGGATTGGAAGAATATACCCACCTGTCGGTTGCGGCAGCTGTCAGTTCCGGACGGGCAGATACCGGGTTAGGTATTGCGGCGGCAGCTCAAGCCCTGGGTCTGGATTTTATCCCGCTGTATGCGGAACAGTACGACCTGGTATTTCCGCGCTCCTATCTTGAGGAACCGCTGCTCGCGCCTTTGTTTGAGCTTGCCCAGGATGTACACTTCCGCCAGGCGGTAGCCGCCTTACCCGGCTACACTGTATCTGAAATGGGAAATGTTGTTGCTGACCTGGGGTAACAACCCCAGGTCAATAAAGGAGGAAATAAAATATGCCCATCCATGCTGGTACTACAGCGCCCGACTTTGAGCTGCCGGATGAGAACGGCAAGCTGCACCGCCTTTCCGATTATCGTGGAAAAGCGATCATCTTGTACTTCTACCCAAAAGATAATACTGCCGGCTGTACCGTCGAAGCATGTAACTTCCGTGATGATTACAGCGACTACCAGGCGGCTGGGGTAACCATCTTAGGTGTCAGCCCCGACCCGGTTGCGTCGCACGCAAAATTCAAAAACAAGTTCGACCTGCCATTCCCCCTGTTAGCCGATGAGGGCCATAAGGTCTGTGATTTGTATGGTGTTTGGGGTCCTAAGAAATTTCTCGGCCGCAGTTATGAGGGAGTCCTTCGGACCACTTTTGTGATCGGACCCTATGGGATCATCCAGCAGGTGTTTGAAAACGTCAAACCACCCGGGCATTCCAAACAGGTTCTGGCTGCTATAAATCAAGCCGGGTGAGCCATCCGCCTCACTACACCCGGATTCAGGTTTCATAAATACAGCCGCCGGGAGACCATTGACCGGCGGCTGTATTAAATCGGATATGGGTTTTATGCTGCTATTGGTTTACTTTGGGTGCTGAATTCGCTAAATGAAAGGATTCCAGAACTGCCATTTGTGCCCGGCTTTGCCAGCCCATGAATATAAATGCGATCCAGGTGGTTGACTAACTGGTTCTGGATTTCATCCCAGATGGGTTGAGTTGAGCTGGGCAGTTCGGTTTCGCTTTCTTCCGATGCGTCCGGACTGTTATTCAGACGGATCGGGCCTTCCAGGACTTCCAATACCTGGCGCAGGCTGATGGTGTCCGGGGAGCGGTTCAGTCGCAAACCACCACCGGGTCCCGGAGAAGCTTTGAGAAACCCAGCCTGGATCAGGCTTCTGCCAATCTGGTGGAGAAACGCCAGGGGGATATCCAGTTTTTCAGCCAGGACTGCCGTTGCTTGCGGCCCCATATTCGGTTCGGAGGCCAGGGCGATTAAGAGCCTCAAGCCATAATCTACACGTCGACTTACTTTAAACATTGTTCACCTCGATTTGGTAACGGTATTGGGTTGATTATTTACTATCTGGATCAATAATAGTCTACTGAAAATTATAATGCCATAAAAGTGACGTAAATACTATAAATTATACGTAAAAGTAATCCTCTTTTATCTTTGGGAGCCTGGATCGTCATTATTTAAATCTGACCAAGATAGGGTAAAATTATTATGTGAAAAACGATCCGCACTTACTCCACAAATATGCAGGGTGGATTCGCTGGATAGCGGTAGTTCTACCCTTGAGCCTATTTTTTATACTCACTAACCTGGTTTCTCCATATCTGAACAACCCGGTTGAGCAACTTTTGTTTATCTTCCTTGGGTTGGGGGTTAGTGGTGTTTTTTATAGTTTGGTCGACCGCTGGCTGGCTTTATCGGTTCAACAGCGGCTTCTACTACACAAACTCCAGGCTGATGAACGGCGCCTGTCAACAGTCTTGCGGCTAAACAGCCTGCTCGTGGATGCGCGAGATGAGCGCGTTCTTATGCAGTCGCTGCTCAGCCTGATCGGTGGACTGGTAGGGGCAAGCGGTCTCTCCTATATCCCCCTGGATGAGTGGGGACAGCCTCTGGCCTCTGTAGTGTCCGGAGATGTCCCTCCGGAGATTATGGAGCGCTGGATGAGGCATCTGGACTCAACAGAGGTAAAAGAGATCTGTAAAAACTGTCAGGTGCTGCAGGCTCCCCACGGGGCTGTCTGTCCACTGGCGGGCGGTCCATTTGACGATTCATCCGAGATTGCCTGCCTGCCTCTGCGACGCAACGGGCAGGTTTTGGGTATGCTAAACTTATACCTGCCAAAGCCGGTAAAGATGGATGCAGATATGCGCCAGTTTTTGGAAAGCCTTCTCAAAGAGATGGCTCTGGCAGTGGATACGATCCGGCTGCGCAATCAGGAATTGGTTACGCTGCGCCAACTGCAAATGGTCCGCGGTCCAAAAATGGACCTCACCACCTTGTTGACCAACCTGTTGATGGATACCCAGCAGGCATTAGAAGTTGATTGTGCCCTCCTATCCATTCGCGGAACCGGAAAAATCCCTTCCCTGATGATCCAGGGCAAAGGATTATCGATCCAGCTTGATGAAGCTTCGTTCCAGGGTGTGCTCGACGAGGTGTATAAAACCGGACAGCTCCTCGCCCAGAGCGCAAGCGGCTCTTCCATGCTCCCATTGGGGCTCGGGTCGATCCTGATTGCGCCAATCTGCCAGACGGAAGGTCCCACCCTGGGAGTCATCCTGGTTGCCAACCAAAACCCGGTTCCTTTTTATCCTCGCCAGATTCGCGTATTAGAGACGGTGGCAGCCCAGGCCGCCCAATTGGTGGAAAATGAAAGGCTGCTTCTCGATTTGGAATACAAGGCTGTGATCGAGGAACGCACGCGCCTGGCACGTGAGATCCATGATGGACTGGCGCAAACCCTGGCGTTCCTAAAAATGCAAGTCTCTCAGATGCAGAATTACCTGGCGCGCGAGGATCTGCCTCGCCTGCGGGATGTCTTGCGGACCAGCCACCGGACATTATCAGATGCTTATTTGGATGCCAGGCAGGCAATCGATAACCTGCGGATAACTCCCCAATCCGGGGTAAGCCACTGGTTGCAGCAATCCCTGGAGGATTTTCAAGGAGCGACCAATATCCACTTCCAGCTTTCGATCCAGCCAGACCTTGTGGAAATTCCCCAGGAAATCCAGGCGCAGCTAATCCGTGTGGTTCAGGAAGCGCTGAGCAATATCCGCAAACACGCTCACGCGTCCAATGTCTACGTCTCCCTTCATAACTGGCAAAGCGACCTGATTCTGGAGATTACAGATGACGGATCAGGTTTTTCACCTGAGGATGTGCCTTACATATCCCAATATGGTTTACGTGGTATGCGCGAACGAGCCGAGCTGATCGGAGCCGATTTCCAAATAATCAGCCAGCCAAACCAAGGGACGACTGTTCGCCTGCAGCTGCCAAACCCCCTGGAGGAAACCCCGGTATGAACAAACGCGTACGCATGGTAGTAGTCGACGATCATGCTCTCTTCCGCCGGGGGCTGGTCAGCCTGCTGGCCGAAATCCCAGAGTTCCAGGTCGTGGGTGAGGCCAGCAATGGGCGAGAGGCAATTTCTTTGATCCAGCAGACAAACCCGGATGTGGTGTTATTGGATGTCAACATGCCGGTGATGGATGGGATCCAGACGGTCCAAACCTTGCGCGAACAAAAGAATAAAGTCCAAATCTTGATGCTGACCATCTCGCAGCAAGACGAAGACCTGTTGGGAGCCCTGACTGCTGGGGCGAATGGCTACCTGCTCAAAAATACCGAACCCGAAGAACTGCGCCAGGCGATATTGCTGGTGGCGTCCGGAAAGTCCATCCTCTCGCCGGATGTCACAGCCACTGTGCTGCGCGCCCTCAATCGAGTACAACCGGTTGACAGCAGCGGACCGCTCAGCGACCGCGAGCTGGAAGTGCTCCACTGCCTGGCGCAGGGACAAACGACAACCCAGATTGCTGCTCAACTATTTATTTCGGAGAATACCGTCAAAACCCATATCCGCCATATCCTGGAAAAGCTAGATGCTTCAAACCGTACGGAAGCAGTCAGCAAAGCCTTCCAGATGGGGTTGATACAGCACGCGGAATAAGCAAAAGCCTTCGTTTCTCCACTGAATCTGGTCCAGACGGGTGATTGGGATATCACCCGTCTGTTTTTTTAAATAACCCTCCTTGGTTAACCACCGGTGGATGACATCCTGAAAATGGTTTGTTAAAGTATGTACAGGCATTTATGACCAGGGTTTGTAATTGCTGCGGAATTACCTGGGCTTTATTGATTTTTCCAGTCGGACGGTGGCATTCATGGGAACTGTTGGGATGGGATTACCTCGTCGGGTTTTGATTGCGTCAGCCAACCCGTTATTTGGTAAAGGCTTACAGAAGATATTTCAGGAACGTTGGGGGACGCAAGCTGTCGTGGTAGGTTTGACCGGTAGTATGGGCGAAACGCTGCAGGCGATGGAAACCCTGCAGCCCGACCTGGTGATCGTTGATTACGACGACAGGTCGATGAACCGTGCCGAGTTTCTAAGCCATTTCGTCGCCGGAGACCGGCCCATGCAGGTGATGCTGGTTTCCTTGAGGGGAGGCGGGTCAGCGGTCGTCTACGACCGCCATACGCTGACCCCATCCGAAGCTGAAGATTGGTTGAATGTTCCCAAGACGATCCAACCGGCTCCCGAACCTGATGATTGGTTAAACGTGCCAAAAACGACCCACACGGCTCCCCAGCCTCGAGAGATTCCAAGGAGAAGTAGCATGAAGCATTTTGTGAGACTGGCTGTGATGGTTATAGTCTCTACTATTTTGGTTTACCTGGGATTGGAGAGATCCAAGATCTTACCCGATGCCGCAAGCGCACAGGCGATTCCCATCGACGGCTTGTTTAAACTCCATTATGCGGCTATCGCTTTTCTTTTTTCTCTGATCACCATGTTTATGCTGTATTCGATACTGGTTTTCCGGCGAAAACCCGGGGAGACGGGAGAGGGAGCTCATATCCGTGGGAATAACCGGGTTGAGATGGTCTGGACTGCTTTACCAGTCCTGGCTGTTTTGGTTGTCTCGACCATCGGGGCTCGTAACCTGGCCGAAGTAATCAGGCCGGCCCAGAATGAAATGGTGGTCAATGTGACAGCTGGACAGTGGTTCTGGTCCTATGAATATCCGGAAACAGGGGTCGTCTCAGACAGTCTTTACCTGCCGGTCAATAAACCAATCTTGCTCCGCATGACCTCGCAAGATGTTATCCATTCCTTTTGGGTGCCGGAATTTCGCGTGAAGCAAGATGTTCTCCCAGGAGAAAACCTGGTTAAGGAGCTACGAATTACACCCATCCTGATCGGCAACTTCAAAAACCGCTGCGCCGAGCTGTGCGGTGGGGCGCATGCATATATGGAGAGCCCGGTTGTGGTAACCAGTCAGGAGGACTTTGACGCCTGGATGCAGAATCAAGTCCAGGCAGTGATGGATGACCCGGTGGCGCGCGGGAATGCTATTTCCCGGCAGAACGGGTGCGCAGCCTGCCATTCCATCGATGGCAAAGCCGGCGTCGGGCCTACCTGGAAGGGTTTATATGGAGAACAACAGACCCTGGCGGATGGTTCGACGGTGACCGCAGATGATGCCTATCTCCATGAATCGATCGTCGACCCACAGGTAAAAGTAGTCGAAGGGTACGCGGCAAATGTTATGCCGTCTGTTTATAAAGACAGCCTCACTGAAGAACAAATCGCAGACATTATCGAATTCATCAAATCCGTGAAGTAGCTCGCAGATCCGGGAAGGAAGGATTTCTTTCCTTGATATGGAGGATACGAAGTATGAAACAATTTTTTCGCTTGGGTCTCGTCCGCGGGATCATTTTCCAGGTGATTGGAACGGCCTTAGGGATGGGCCTGGTGGGTGGGATACGCGCGCTCCTGGGGCTGGGTTGGAAAACCGAACCGGGCGTTGTGGCGGGGGGGTTCCTGGGCGCTTTCTTTTTGTTAGGGGGGGTAGGTGTTCTGAGCGATTGGTTCAAATGGGCAAAAGGCGAGGAGACGCCTGAAGCGCATGAGGTGGTGGTCCCCGGACCATCCTGGGCGCGCTATTTTGGTCCCAGCCTGGATCATAAAGTGATTGGGATTCAATACGGTGTTCTCTCTCTCCTCTTGCTTGCCATCGGGGGGACATTTGCGCTCGTTTTTAGGGCGGAGCTCGCCCAGGTCGGCCTGCAGTTCCTTGAGCTGATCCAGTTTAACACCCTGGTTAGCATGCATGGGATCGTCTTGATTGTCTCCATTTTGCTTGGTTTTGCCGCGATGGCGAATTATTTGCTCCCGCTGCTGCTCGGGGCGCCGGATATGGCGTTTCCCCGTTTGAATGCATTCTCGTTCTGGATCGCATTCGCCGGCTCGATCATATTGATGAGCAGCATGTTTATCGGCGGGTTTGACACGGGCTGGACGGCGTATCCACCCCTCAGCGCACGCGCTCCTCTCGGCATGCAAACCTTCTTTGTGGGTGTCTTCCTGAACGGGTTTTCCTCGGTCCTGGGCGGGTTGAACTTTATCGTGACCATCTTACGGCTGCGCACTGCCGGTATGGATATTTTCAGGATGCCGATCTTTGGTTGGGGTATTCTGGCAACCTCCGCGATCGCGCTGACTGCCACCCAATTGATCGGCCTGTCCTTCCAGATGGTGATGTTCCAGCGCCTGTTTGGGATGGGCTTTTTCGACCCCGCCAAAGGCGGGGACCCGATCTTATTCCAGCATCTTTTCTGGTTTTACTCGCACCCTGCCGTCTACATTTTTGTGCTGCCCGGTCTGGGAGTGATCAGCGAGCTGTTACCGGTTTTTACCCGCAGGCCTCTGTTCGGATATCGTTGGGTGGCCCTTTCTTCGATGGGGATCGCGGCCGTGGGTTTTCTGGTGTGGGCCCACCATATGTTTGCTTCCGGAATGGACCCTTACCTGAGAGTGCCCTTCATGTACAGCACACTCCTGGTCGCCGTCCCCACCGGAATCAAGTTTTTTAGCTGGGTAGGAACCATGTGGCAGGGGAAGCTCGAATTCCCCACCCCAATGCTGTTTGTACTGGGAGCTATCGTAGTTTTTCTGCTGGGTGGGCTGACCGGGCCAATCCTGGGGACGATCTCGACAGATTTACATCTGACGGACACTTATTTTGTCGTCGGACACTTCCACGATACGATGTTTGGCGGGTATATCTTCCCGCTCTTCGCAGCGATCTATTACTGGTTTCCAAAAATCACCGGGCGGAAGATGAACGACGCCCTCGGAAAGGTCCACTTCTGGCTGCTGTGGCCTTCATTCCTGGTGATGTCCACCGCCCAAATGCTCAGTGGAATGCTGGGGATGCGCCGGCGAATATCGGATTTCGACCCGGGCTTAGGGATCAATGGTTATCAACTGGCGATCACCATTACCGGTTTCCTGGTCGCTCTTTCCGTGCTGGTATTCTTTTTCAACCTGATCCGCAGCATCCGGCATGGTGAAAAGGCGGTCGGCAACGTCTGGCGGTCTCGTTCACCGGAATGGCAGCTCCTGCCTTCACCGGTCCCGCAGCATAACTATGCTCGCCCCTTTGTGGTGGTCGGCGAACCCTATGATTACAGCCTGCCTGGGTCCAGGTATGTTACGGATGGAGGAGCTATGCCGGCCGAGCCGCCGGAGCCTCCCGGGCCTCAAGTACAGCCGGGCGGGTTGGAACCGAGCCCAACGGGAGACTAGGGAAGGATGAAGCTGAAAGGCAATCGGGCAATCAGGGATTTGGGCCGTCTGCTTGACTCTGAACTGCTGACTCTACACTGATACCTGATTGCTAACAGCCGACCGCTATTTTTTATGGAGGATTAGATGGAGCAAAAGAAGGCAAAAGCGTACCGGCAGGGGATCCTGGTTTTTGTGGGATTGGTCATTTTGACATTGATCGAATACGTGGTGGGAACGAATGGTGGTTTTCTACCCGCGATGGTGCTCCTGGCCATTGTGAAAGCCGGGTTGGTGATCTGGTATTACATGCACCTGCGTTCGGTCTTCAGGCCGGATGAGAGAGGTCATAAATGAGCGTTGAAACGACACATGTGAGTGATTATCATTACCGGGTAAACACGCACCGGTTGGGGCTGTGGCTGTTCCTGCTTTCCGACTCTTTTATATTTGGCGCGCTGCTGATCACCCGTTTTTATCTGCTCAAGCTCGAGCGCCCGGAACTGAACCAGCTTCTGGGACTTGTGGTCACTTCAGTCTTGCTGGTGAGCAGTTTCTTCATGAACCGGGCGGAAACTGCGATGGCACACGATGACCGCAAAGGCTTCGGCCGCAGCATTCTGATCACGATTGTCCTGGGAATACTGTTCCTTGCAGGTGTGGTCGGGGTTGAGTGGCAGATCGCCCCCTTTGGCCCTGGGGATGGTGCACAAGGCGCCGTGTTCTATATGATGACCGGAATGCATGCCTTCCATGTCCTGACCGGTGTCATCTTCCTGCTGGTGGTCTGGCGGAATGGGATGCGGGGAAAATATACTGCTGACCGGCACTGGGGAGTGGAGGCCGCGGCCGTTTACTGGCACTTTGTCGATGTGGTCTGGGTGTTTTTCTACCCGGCGCTGTACCTGATCGGTACTCTTGCACATTAGGGGAGCCGGGATGAGTAAAAAGATTCTCATGCTGGTGGCGGGTTTTCTGGCAGGTCTTAGCCTGCTGTTGATCGGCGCCAGCCTGATTGGGCAGCCGGCCGGTTTTCGAGGTTCTTCGATCGATCCTGCAGATGCGGCAGGTGATTTTGCTCTACTCGACCAGGACAGGCAGCTTTTCCGGTTGAGCGACCAGCGGGGCCAGGTGGTGTTAGTCTTCTTTGGGTTTATCTCGTGCCCCGATGTTTGTCCTGCGACCCTGGCAGAATTCAAAAAAGTAAGGTCTGAGCTGGGAGACCAGGCTAACCAGGTACGCATGGTTTTTATAACGGTCGATCCTGATCGGGATACCCCTGAGGGTATGCGCGCATACCTCAACCTGATCGATCCGGAGATCGTTGGTTTGACTGGTGAGCCAGGAGAACTGGAGGAGGTCTGGAAAGCTTACGGTGTGTTTGTAGAAAAACAGGTCGGCTCTGCTGCGGGAGGAGGATACGAGGTTACGCATACAGCTCGCGTCTATGCAATTGACCGCCAGGGCAAGCTGCGCCTGACTTATCCGTTTGGTACTCCGGTGGAAGACCTGGTCCATGATATCCGCGTCCTGTTGAAGGAGAAGGTAGGATGAGATCAGGCTGGGGTCCTGCGGCCAGGATATTGGTATCGATCGCGGCGGGTTTGTTACTGGGACTGTTGATCAGTGAGGTCACCTATCGATTCAATTCGGATGGAACAGACCGGTCTCCCCAAAGGATCGAACTGGTAATCCCCGCCGGGACTGCCGCCCAGGTGGCAGCCGGCGTACCGGTAGACACCCTTCCTCGCGAGATGGTTTTTGTGGAAGGAGATACCCTGGTCGTAAAAAATGAGGACACCACCAGCCATCAACTCGGCCCTGTTTGGGTCCCCCCCCAATCAACCGGCAGCCTGGTTCTCGATCGGGCGGACCGGTACAGCTATTCCTGTAGCTTCCAGCCCACGCGGTTTATCGGGCTGGATGTCCGTCCTACGGTTACCACGGGCAGCCGGATACAGGCCATGCTGGTATTAGGGCTGCCGTTGGGCGGGCTGATTGCGGTATACAGTTTTTTATTGGGGATGAAAAGCCAAAAGGAAGTCGTTCCCGGGACCTTGCCGGAATAGTATATGCTCAAGAAGATTTTTACACCTCGTTGGATCATTGCCACACTCCTGGTCATCGCGGCTGTTGGAGTGATGATCCGGCTGGGGTTATGGCAGTTGGACCGCCTTGAGCAGCGGCGAGCCTATAATGCGCGGGTCAACAAACAATTGGATCAGCCCATTCTGGACTTGAACCAGAACGCAGCAGATCCTTCCCTGAGTGAGATGGAATACCGCAGCGTCCGGGTGACGGGAAGATATCTCCCAGAAGAGCAGATTGCCCTGCGCAACCAGGTTTATCAGGGCCAGCCCGGGTATCACCTGCTGACACCCCTCCAGATCGATGGAACGGATCAGGTTGTTCTGGTTGACCGCGGCTGGATCCCCCTGGCTGCCAATCGCCCGGAAGATTGGACCCGATACCACCTGGAGGAACCTGTGCTGGTGGAAGGGGTGATCCGCCGTTCGGTGGTTCCCGGCCGTTTTGGATTGATCGACCCTCCACTGCCCGAGGGTCAAAAAAGCATGCGCTTCTGGAACCGGGTTACCCTGGAACGCATCCGGGAGCAAGTCAGCCAACCGATCTTGCCGGTTTACATACAGCAAACTGGGGAACCCGCGAATGAAGGACAGCCGGTTCCCGAGCAGGTATCGCTCGATCTGAGTGAAGGCTCGCATCTAGGGTATGCCTTGCAGTGGTTCGCTTTTGCGGCGGTTCTGGCGGCCGGGTACCCCATATTTGTACGCCGCCAGATTGCTGAGGAAACCAGGCTCGCATCACGGGGTTCTGATTTTCGTACCAGGAATTCAGAGGGAGAAGTGGTATGGAAAACAAAAAAATAGCGCTTGAGACCGGAGAAAAGGGAAGTTGGCTGAAGTACCTGCTGCTTTCGGCAGCAGTTGTCACGTATCTGCTCATCGTCGCGGGGAATGTCGTTCGGGTGAGCGGATCGAGCTTGGCTTGTCCGGATTGGCCGACTTGTTTCGGGCAGTGGGGTTTGCCTGACAGCCTGGAAGCCCAGATCCAATATGCTCACCGGGTTTTGGCATTGGTTTCCACAATTTTGGTGGTGGCATCCGCCGGATTTGCGGGATGGAAATACCGTCTGCAGTCATGGATCTTCTGGCCTTTGGTTGGAGCGGTGCTCAGTATTAGCCTGGACGCAGCCTTAGGCGCAGGCCAGGTATTACGGATCCCAGGGTTTGACCGGCTGCAGGCGGTCCATACTGGATTGGCTCTGGTCACACTTGGGCTGGTCTTGACCGCTTTGCTGGCGGCATTTATCCTGGAGCGGGATCCCGTCCGGTTGCTGCGCATATCCTTACGAAGGCCATTTTCTCAGCTCGTCTTTGCGATCCTGGCTGCAACGTTTGTGGTAATGGTCAGCGGGATCTTCGTGACCAATTTGGGAGGGGCAGCCACAGCCTGCGCCGGCTGGCCGCTGTGCAATGGCAGGTGGATCCCTGGGAATGGTTTCGAAGCTGTGCAAATGGGGCACCGCTTGCTGACCGGTTTGACCGGTCTGGCGGCCGTATCCATGTTTCTGCAAGCCTGGCGCAGCCAGCGCACCCAGCGGTTAGTTTTACCGGCCGCTTCTGTCGCGGCAGTCCTGTTTTTTGGACAGGTGCTGGTTGGAGCATTAAAAGTCAGCCGGGATTTTCCACTGGACCTGGTCGGACTGCACGCAGCCTCTTCGGCGGCAGTGTGGGCAGCCCTGGTAATCCTGGCCGCTGCAGCGGGATTTTCCGGGCAAACCAGTCCGCTGCCGGGTCTTCACAACCGCCTGGAGCAGGAGGAAGCTCTGCCAGCATTGAGATGGGGAGAGCGCATTCGTGATATGCTGGTTTTAACCAAACCGATCATTGTTATCCTGCTCCTGATCACAACCTATGCGGGGATGGTGGTTGGTGGGCGCGGCTTCCCACCCCTTGGCATAACAGCCTGGACGCTTCTGGCCGGGGCGATGGCGGCGGGAGGATCCGGGGCTGTCAACCAATATATCGACCGCGACCTGGACCGGCGCATGCAGCGTACCGCCAAGCGTCCGCTGGCAGCCGGACGGATGACACCCGCCGAGGGTCTGGCATTTGGCCTGACCTTGCTGTTTGGTTCTTTTTACCTGATGGCGGGGTTTGTCAATCTGCTGGCGGCCTTGCTCTCATTGGCCGGGATGATCTATTACGTGCTGCTCTACAGCATCCTGTTGAAGAAGGCCACCATTCAGAATATCGTGATCGGCGGTGGGGCAGGGGCCATCCCTCCGCTGGTTGGTTGGGCCGCGGCGGCTGGGCGCCTGGATATCCCGGCCATATTCTTATTTGCCATTATTTTCTTCTGGACACCCCCTCACTTCTGGGCGCTGGCCCTGGTCCGCAGGAACGATTACGCTCGCGCGGGGATCCCCATGCTGCCCGTCGTGCGCGGAGAGCAGGTTACCCGGGTGCAAATTTTCGTCTATACACTGGAGCTGGTCGGGTTGACGCTTTTGATGCCGGTGTTAAAAATGGCAGGGAGCGTGTTTCTGGTTTCGGCCCTGGTTCTGGGTGGGGCGTTGATCTTCCAGGCCTGGCGGGTACTCCGTCAAGGCGGCAATAAAACAGCCTGGATGATGTACCGGTATTCCAGCATGTATCTGGCGTTGATCTTTGCCGCGCTCGTTCTGGATGTATTTTTTTAAACTTTTACTTGACATCCAATTCAATAAGCTATATTATAGATCATAATTGTCATATAACGCAGCTTCCGCAGGGGCTTCCCGCCGAGATTGATTAGCCGCATAAGCGAACGTCCTGCGCTCCATCGGTATCGTACAACCATGATGGGCAAGCCTGTTTTAAACAGGTATGGGTAGGATTGGGGTGATTGGTTGAAACGAACTTCGGAGGCTTTCGTGGCAGTTCGATTTCCTATAAGGTTTTCTTGGAAAAACAATCGAAAAATTGTTATTTGGGGTGTGATCCTGGCAATCGCGCTTTGGATAGCTACGACGCAGGTAGCCTTTGCCCAGGATGGCGAGCCGCCCGGATATCGAGAATTCCCTGTGATTGGCAGCCGGGTTGCGATTTGGATCACCAGCCAGGTGCACCTGATGTTTGCTGCATTTATGTTGGGGGTGCCTTTATTTGCTCTGGTCGTCGAATATATCGGCGTGCGATCCGCTGAGAAACGCTATGACGATCTGGCCCGCGAATTCACAAAGTTAATCATCGTCGCTGCTTCAACAACGGCCGCTTTTGGGGCTGTCTTTACATTTTTACTCTTTACCTTATACCCCAACTACATGAGCAGGCTGACCGACGTCTTCTTGCCAACGATGATTATCTATCCGCTATTATTTTTTGGAGAAATATTCGCGCTCTATCTATACTGGTATTCCTGGGACCGGTTGAGCACACCGAAAGGAAAACCCTGGCATCTCGCCATTGGGCTGCTGCTCAACCTGTTTGGGACCGCATTGATGTTCATTGCCAATGCCTGGCTGACTTTCGCAATCAGCCCGGAAAGTGGTGGGAGATCGCTTACAACGACCTGGGCAGCTTCACAGGCACGCTCTGGCAAGCGATCAACAACACCACCTGGTGGCCAATCAACATCCACCGCTTTATTGCCAATATTGCCTTTGGCGGGGCGGTTGTTGGTTTGTACGCGGCAATCCGCTTCTTGAATGCCAAAACCGCCGAGGAACGCGCCCACTACGACTGGATGGGGTATGTGGGGAATTTCATCGCGGTGATCGGCTTGATCCCGCTTCCTTTTGCTGGTTATAACCTGGGGAGAGAAATCTATGCGTTTAGCCAGCAGATGGGCGTCACCATGATGGGTGGTTTCCTCTCCTGGTTGTGGATCTTACAGGCCATGCTCATCGCAGTAGTTTTCCTTTCAGCCAATTATTACCTGTGGATTGGTATGCAGCGCATCGCGGGCGGCGAGCGATACCGTGGAGCGATCAAGTGGCTGCTGGTGGTTCTGACGTTGGGCGTGCTGGTATGGGCCACCCCGCATAATCCTGTCGTCACCCCTGAAGAACAGACCCTGATCGGCAGTGCTTTCCATCCATTGCTAGGTGTGATGGGGGTTATGTCCGCAAAGAATACAGCCGTAAATTTGATGATCCTGGCCACCTTCTTGAGCTTTATTTTGTATCGCAGGGCTGGAAAAGGCGAACCGATCCCATTCACCCAACATGGGATATCAGCACGCATCGTCCTGGGGGTAATTGTGGTGATCTGTCTTATCCTCGTGGGGTCTCCGGTGGTGTACGTGATCCAGGAGGGATTGGGCGAGCCGTCGCGGCTTCTGCGTGTGGCCCTGACTGCTCTGCACGGGGTAGTGATCGTTGCCGGGGCGGTTTTGGCCTTCAGGGACCGGGGGAAATTGGGAGAATGGTTGATCCTGGGTTCGGCGACTTTTGTCGTGATATTTTTTGGCGTTTATGGGTACCTGGTCGACTCGGCCACCCGCATCGGTTTCTCGGTCTACCAGGTTTTGGCCGTACTGACCGCCCTCATCTCCGTGACCGCGATCGATGTTTATCTCTACCGCGGCGCCCCGGATATCGGATCGATCCAATGGGGAAAAATGCCATCGCGGGCTCAGTATATTTTGATCCTGTTAGCTGTCACCTTCACCTGGCTGATGGGTCTTATGGGGTATGCCCGCAATGCCATCCGCCAACACTGGCACATTTATGAGATCGTGCAGGATACATCGGTGGACGCCTTTACCCCTTCTCTGGGGTTTGCTTCGTGGGTGATCTCCGTTTGCGTGCTGGTGTTCCTCGGGTTGATTGGGTTTATCTTCTGGCTGGGCAATCTTGGGGAAACCAAAGAGAAAAAAGTCGTCGATTCTGTTTCGGTTCCGACACCTGTCTCTAAATAATGGCAACGATCATAAAGGTCTCGTTATTTACGCTCGTTATTGTTGTGCTTATCGCTGGGTTCGCATCGGTGATCCCCCAGCTCGAATCTCCAGCGCCTGAAGTCCTCAATATAAGCGGGAGTGTATCTGGGCCAGAGCTGGCTGCATTGGGTGAGACCGTTTTTGAGAGCCCGGAAGGAGGCTGCACTGCCTGTCACGCTGTGGGTCGGGAAGGGTTACGCGGTCCCGATCTGGCAGGAATCGGAGCGCAGGCAGGCACAATCGTGCCTGGAAAATCTGCTGAAGATTATATCCGCGAATCCATTGTCGATCCGTGCGCCCACATCACCGAAGGGTACGACTGCCTTATGCCCCAGACATTATTACAAACCCTGGGTACCGCTAAAGTCACTGCCCTGATCGCCTACATGCAGAGCCTGGGTGGTGAGATTACAGTCGAGTTGACCGGGGAAGAAGCAGCAGCAGAACCAGATAATCCGGGGGTTGGTGTGAAAGGTACTACAGCCGAGGAGGTCCTGGTCAATGCCGGCTGTGCTGCCTGTCATACGGTCGAGGCCTCCGGTGCGGCGGGGTTGATCGGGCCGGATCTCTCAACGATTGGCGCGGTTATGCCGCCGGACGAAATTCGCCAATCGATCCTGGATCCCGATGCGGTGTTGGCGGAAGAATGTCCGGCCAAAGATGAAAATGGAAACCCGGTTTCCGGTCCCTGCCAGGCGGGGGTCATGCCAAAGGATTATGGCCAAAAGCTGAGCGCTGGCCAATTAGAAACGCTGGTTTTGTACTTGAGCGAGCTGAAATGATCCGATCTGCCCTCAAACACAAACTCACCCAGTTTATCCTCGTTCTCGTGCTGGCATATCTATTTTTTCAATTCGCCATCCCCGCACTCTCATCTGTGTTGATCGGCACGGCAGCTCCGGTTCCAGCGCATCTTTTGTGGACGATATACATGCCCATGATCGCTTTGGCCATGTTGTTGTATGTTTCTGCCAACGAGGAAGTCTGGGAGGAGTTCAAGGCTCCCATAAGTACATTATTCCTCGATCGAGAGAGGCGCGCCATCGTTATCCTGCGCACGATTCTCCTGGTGGTGATCCCTCTCCTGGCCGGGTGGATTGCCTATCTCCAGGTGCGGCCAAAGATTACCCCACCTGCCGAGCTTCGCTCGATTCACCCCGCTCCACCGGGGAATGTCACGGTGGATGGACAGACGATCAATATCCAGACAGCGGCCAATCCCTTCCGAGATGCAAACGGGAAGCCCGACCCGGAAGCTATGATCGCAGGAAAGGAGGTTTACGGCCAATATTGTGTTTACTGTCATGGCGATGCATTAGACGGTGAGGGATTTTTCGCCCACGCCGTCCGGCCCTTACCAGCGGACTTTACCGACCCGGGCACGATCGCTCAATTAGGGGAATCATTTGTTTTTTGGCGGATCGCTACCGGAGGCCCCGGACTGCCCTCAGAGGGAAAAGGTTGGAAGTCGGCCATGCCCGCCTGGGAGGGAACCCTTACTCAGGATCAAATCTGGCAGGTGACCCTGTACCTGTATGAAGCTACCGGGCAGCAGCCGCACGAAGTGGGAGAATAAGCGACATGTTCAAGAAGAGCGCGTTTGAGGTGAACCGCAAGCACCTGTTCGGGGCGCTCAGCATTTTAATTGTCGCGGCCGCGGCGGCGGTTACCTCCGCAGCAGTTTTTCGGCCGCGGATTAGCAACCCTTCATCTGTCGTTCTCCCCCCTGCTCAAGATTTAGAAATCGGCCGGGCTGTCTACACAGAGTACTGCGATATCTGTCATGGAGTGGAAGGGGACGGGAATGGTCCGGGAGCCGCCAATATGGATCCCAGGCCGCGCGACTTCCGGCGGGGTTGGTACGAGATCCGTACCACAGCATCCGGGCAGCTCCCCACGGACGAGGACCTGCAGCGGATCATTGCGGTGGGTATGCCCGGCACAACCATGCCTGCCTGGCAGGGAAAGCTTTCCGAACAGGAAATCCAGGCAGTCACCCAGTACATCAAAAGCTTTTCGAGACGCTTTGAGAGGGAAACACCCACCCGGGTCGAACTCGGCCAGAAAGTTGCCTCCAGCCAGGATAGTATTGCCCGCGGTCGAGAAATCTACCAGGGTGCTGAGGCGGAATGTGTCAAATGCCACGGCAATGCCGGACGCGGGGATGGCCCCAGCGCCGACGAGCTGACCGAAGACGCATTCGGGGATGTGATTGTTCCAGCCGACTTGACCATGCCCTGGCTGTTTCGTGGGGGGCCAACCGTGGAGGAAATTGCCATGCGTCTCAAAACGGGTTTGACAGGCGGCCCAATGCCGGCCTACGCGGATGTACTCTCAGACGAAGACATATGGCACCTGGCGAATTATGTAGATTCGCTTGGGGCGGATGCTCCACCCGAGTACCAGCCGGCCATCATCGCATCTTTCGTTCAAGGCGCGCTGCCCGATGATAGCGGGGCAGCGGCCTGGCAAGAAACCGCCGAATATTATTATCCGTTTTTAGGGCAGATCATGGTGGGTGAGCGTAATTTTACCCCCTCGATCAGCGGGGTATGGGTGCGAGCGCTGTACAACGACCAGGAGCTGGCTCTTCAGCTAAGGTGGCATGATCGCGTTCAGGACGCCGGTGAAGGGCAGAACCCATCCGACGGATTTGCCGTCCAGTTCCCGGCCGAACTTTCCGACAGTGATGACAATCCGTATTTTGTGCTGGGTGACCCATCCCACGCGGTAAACCTGTGGGTATGGGACGCATCCACCAACGCGATCGAGGAGCGCACCGCGCGCGGAGCGGGCACCGAACAGACCCAGACCGGCCAGGACATCCAGGGATCCGCAGCCTATACGGACGGTGAATACATCCTGATTGTCCATCGAAATTTGAGGAATACCGTTGCGGAGGACATCCAGTTCGAATTAGGTCGTTTCATCCCCATCGCTTTTATAGCCTGGGATGGTTGGCAGACCGAACAGATTGGTTCGGGGGCCATTTCCTCCTGGTTCCAGATTTACCTGGATAGACCCGTGACAGCCACTACATATCTCTGGATCCCTGCTGCGATCATCGTTACAGCGTTATTGGAGACCTGGGCTGTGTGGGGTGCGCGGCGTCAGGCGCGCAAAAGAGAAAATTGAATATTGAGTATAATGAATAAGGGCAATATAGATCAAAATAGTCGTTGTTATTCGGCAGGTTAGGAGAAGAAATGAAACGTCCAGTGATTCTTTTCTTGCATCTTATCCTCATCAGTGTCTTCATCGTCTCCTGTGGCGGAGGCGCCGCGCAAGAACCCACCTCTCCACCCGCAGCAGCTACACTGCCTCCTGCGAGCGCCAATACTGAGCCGGCAGCAGCCGGAGGGTACGAGGGCATCCCAGTGACCGGTGGGGGAACCATCTCCGGAAAGATTACCTATTCAGGCGCGCCGGTAGAACCGGAAGTTGTCACAGTGGATAAAGACCAGGAAGTTTGCGGGGACAGTAAAGAAGTCTTGAAGGTAAAGACGGACGAGGCCGGCGGGTTAGCAAACGCTGTGGTCCATATTACCGATATTACGTCAGGCAAGCCATTAGAGAGTATGGGAACAGAATTTGTCCTGGACCAGAAACAATGTGAATATGTTCCAGAGGTGGTCGTTATCCCGACGGGTGTCCCCCTGACTGTTCTAAACAGCGATGGAATTTTGCACAATGTCCATACAACACCGTTCGATAACCCCCCCTTGAATGTAGCACAACCGGCATCTCAGGCTGAGATCCAAAGCGAACCCTTCAACATCCCGGAAAACGTTCCGGTAGGTTGTGACGTTCATAAGTGGATGCATTCGACGATTGTGGTAGTGGACAACCCATACGCCGTGGTCACCGGGGCGGATGGCTCCTATACGCTGACCGATGTCCCCCCCGGGAGCTATACCATTGAAGTCTGGCATGCTGAACTGGGGAAGCAAACCACCAATGTGACCGTTGAGGCAAGTCAAGAAGCGACTGCGGATGTAGATTTCAAATAATCACCCCGTCCTTACAGATCTGGAGGTCTGTAATGCCGATGTTTACCCGCTTACGCCCATATCTGGTTATTGGACTGGTGGTCATCGCGCTATTGGTCACCGCCTCACCTGCAGCCGCGCAAGATGGCGGCCCTCCGGACTACCGCCAATATTTTGGAGCCGATTCGAGACTGGTGGTCTGGGTCGTTGCCCAACTGCACCTTCTCTTTGCCGCTTTTGTGCTGGGTGTGCCCATCTTTGCCCTGATTACCGAATTTATTGGGCACCGCACCGGGCAGAGCCGTTTCGACAAACTCGCTCACGATTTCACCAAGTTGTTAGCGGCCTCCTTCTCGACGACCGCAGCCTTTGGGGGTGTGCTGGCCTTCAGCCTGTTTGCGCTCTATCCCACCTTCATGTCCCATCTATCCAACGTGTTTACACCGACCTATGCCTTGTATGGGGTATTGTTCTTTGCTGAAGCCTTCACGATGTATTTTTACCTCTATTCCTGGAACCGGTTGACCGGGGACCGGAAGAAATGGCACCTGATCACCGGGCTGCTGCTCAATGTGTTTGGAATTGCGATCATGGTGATCGCCAACTCCTGGGTGACTTACATGATGAGCCCCCCATTGGCCGAGGTGGCGGAAGAAACAGGCCAGGTGATCCGGACGGGTCTCGACCCCATCACCCTTGAGTGGAGCGGGACTCTCTGGCAAGCGATCAATAATATCCTCTGGATGCCTTTAAACATCCATCGTTTCCTGGGGAATGTCGCCTTTGGTGGGTTTATCGTGGGCGCATACGCAGCCGTACGATTTTTAGGGTCGAAAACCGATGAGGCGCGCGCCTATTACGATTGGATGGGTTACATAGGCAATTTCATCGGGATCGCTGCCCTCATCCCGATGCCATTCGCGGGATATTACGTTGGCCGGGAAGTGTATTCTTACAGCCCGGTGATGGGCAACAATATGATGGGGGGGACTTTCTCATGGACGTTCATCATCCAGGCCATCCTGATCGGGGCTCTCTTCATCGGGGCGAATTTTTACCTGTGGAGCGGGATGAGCCGCATCCCTGGCTCGGAGCGTTATCTCAAGTATATCAAGTGGCTGGATGTCGTCCTGATCATCTGCTTTGCCATCTGGCTGACCCCTCATAACCTGCCGCTTTCACCAGAAGAACAGGTGATCATCGGCGGTCAATTTCACCCCACGCTGAAGTTTTTGGGGTTGATGGCAGCTAAAAATGCCGTGGTCAACTTCATCATCATCGCCACGTTCTTAAGTTTCTTGCTCTACCGGCGGGGTAACAAAGGCAACCGCGTACCGGTCAGTCAGCAGGGCATCAGCTCCAAGATCATCCTGTTCGTCGGGTTGATCGTGGTTGTGTTTTTCTTGGGATTTTACGCTTTCCGTCTCTTTACCCTCAACCCCGCTGAGCTCGATCTCGAACCGGCTAAAAGCGTGTACTTCCTGCTCCCCGCCATCCTCCTGGTCGTCGAGATCCTGGCCGGGGTCGTGGCCGTGGTTTTGACCCTGGGGAACCGGGGCGTTATCGGGCAGATAATCTATCTGGGCACGACCGTCCTCGCTTCAGTGTTCATCCTTGGTCCTTACGGTTTTACGGTGATGACCCAGGCCAACCCATTCTTGCGAGAAATTGCGGTGGCGCAGTGGCTGATCACAATTTCCAGCTTAATCCTGGTTACCGCTATCGATATCGTCATGCTGCGTGGCGCAGAAGAGATTGGCGCCATCCGCTGGGGGAAGATGACGGTGCGCAGCCAGTATACCCTGCTGCTGCTGGTGGTCGGCGTGGTGATGTTGATGAGCCTGATGGGCTATATCCGCTCTGGTTTGCGTGAGGATTGGCATATCTTTGGGGTCTTGCGCGACACATCCGAGTCGGCCTTTACACCCAGTATGGCCTACATGGCGCGGGTGGTGGCCGGGATTGTGGCAGCCTTTATGGGTCTGGTAGCTTTTGTCTTTTGGCTGGCCGGCCTGGGTGAAACCGGTGAGGTGAAACCCGGGACGATGCTGCCCGCGGCAGGAAAACCCCAACCAACCGGCGCCCAGGCGTCCGTAGAACCGGCGAGAGGAAGCGACTAAACTATGGCACAGTGGTATACCCAGCTTGTCTTCAAAGGCAATACCTTCCTTGGTGACAGCCTGGCCGACATGCAGGAGATTCAAGGTATCTCACCTCCAGGCATGGAGGGTAATGAGCAGTTTACCATGGTGATCGTTTCCGGTTATGCCCTGTACGGCCAGCTTCACGGTTACTATGCGCTGGGTGTGGCCCACGTGATTGTCGATCCAACCAAGGACAAGGCTTTCTATGTATCCGAGGAAAGCGCGCTCCATCGAGAGCGGGTAGAAACGTTATCTCCGGTCCAAAAAGATATGATCCGCGACTGGCTGATGCAGCAGTATCCCACAGCCTGGGATAACTCTACAGACGCTTTCAAACAGAGTCTGAAATCGGAGATGCAACCAACATGAGGAAACTGGCTCGTGTCGTTTCGGCTCTCGCTCTCCTGGGCACCTTCCTCGCGATTATCAGTGATGTCCCGGTGGTTCTGTTCCCCTGGATCATCTGGTTCCTGGTAGCGGCTGTATTGGCTGCATGGCTCTGGCCAGGCGGCCGCACGATCGTATTTGTTTTAATCAGCCTGGCGATCTTCGTCTACATTGGCAACCTGATCACCGAAATCTCAGGCGGCACGGCGGCGGTGGTTGCGGCGGCGGGCGTAAATCCTCAGGCAGGGGAAGAGATTTACTGGGGTAAAGGAAAATGCGGAACCTGCCACAGCTTGGGGGACCAAGGCTCAGCAGTCCGCGGGCCGAACCATGAAAATGTGTGTGCCATTGCCCAGGCGGAGCGTGTCCCCGAACGCCAGGCGGCCGGTGCAAGCCAGATTGTGACGGCTACTGATTATCTGGTCGAATCTATATCTGATCCCGACGTTTACCTTGTCAAGGGTTTTTCAGCTTCCATGCCAAAAGTTTACCAGCCGCCGATCAGCCTGACCTCAGAAGAGATCATGGCGGTGATTACCTATATGCAGGCCCAGGGATGCCAACCTGACCCGGGAGTCATTCAACTGCCGGATGAGGTCATCAACGCAGCTGCTGCCGGAGGGGCCGAAGAGGCATCCTTTAGCCTGGGAGTGAAAGGCGACCCCCAGGCCGGTCGGGATTTGTTCTTTGACGCGGAAAGCTCGGCAGCCTGCGCCACATGTCACACCGTTGGTGAGGAAGGCTCCGATGTGGGTCCAGATCTTACCGATCTGGCTGCCACCCAAACCCAGGCGTATATCTTTGAGTCCATTATGAATCCAAGCGCCACAATTGCGGGTGGATACGACCCGATCCTTGCGCAGCTTCAGGATGGCACCTTAGTTTCCGGCGTAATTAACGCGGAAGATGATGCTACTGTGACCATCAAAGACAAAGAAGGCGTGGTGACGGTCGTGAATAAATCTGACATCCAGAGAGAGAAACGTTTCCCGGAAGAACCCAGCATTATGCCTGCCAATTTCGGTGATCTGCTCACCGTAAAACAGGTCGGAGACCTGATTGCCTTCTTACAAGAGAGTGCTGGGGTTTTACCCGATCAATAAGGTATAAGGCCGAGATCCCATGGTGAACGCAACCCTTCTATTCGGTATCGATGGTAAAAGGTGATGAACAGGCGATTACCAATTTTCTGGACAGTTATTCTGACCTTTATCGTCATCTATCTGCTGCTTCTCTTGGGCGTGCCATATCTCTCGATGCTGATCGCCAACCGAGACGAGCCATTACCCATCCCCGGGACACTGATGGGGATCTACCTGGCTTTGGTAGCGGTTGGTTTGCTGGTATATCTGGCGGCGGACGATACCAGGCTAAAAGAATTTTGGGAACCGGTAGATTCAATCCTGCGCGGCCGCGATTCTGTCCAGACGAGGGGCGATCGAGTATTCAACGGCTTGCGCTGGGTGCTGCTCGCTGCCGTGCCTTTACTGATCGGTTGGGTGATCTATAGGGGCCTGGCTCCCTCTGTAGACCCACCGGCTGCGCTTCGCACCCAACACCCCACGATCCCTTTTGAATATCAATCGCTGACCAACCCCTATCGCAACCCCAATGGAACCGTCGCCCCGGAGATTATTGAAGAAGGCCGCCTGTTATACGAGGTCAACTGCCGCCCCTGTCATGGCACCGCGGCGGATGGGAATGGGCCGATGGCTTATGGTTTTCGCCTGCGACCGGCTAATTTCCGCTCGGAAGATACGATTGCTACGGTGGTCGAAGCTTACACTTTTTGGCGGATTAAAGAAGGCGGGATCGGGCTGCCTCAGGGTGGGAGTCCCTGGGATTCCGCCATGCCTGCCTGGAAAGACGAGCTGACCGATGACCAGATATGGAAAATCATCGCGGCTGAGTATGAGACTGCGGGGGTGCAGCCCAGGCGTCCGGAGGGAAGTCCGGTCAGCGGGCTGTCACCCGGCGTGGCAGCCAGCGGTGTAGTGGCGGGTGTAAATGCCGTAGCCAGCAGTTTGGAGAGCCCGGCGCCCCAGGCTCAGGCGACAGGCGAGGCGCTCTACAAGGAATGGTGTGCTTTCTGCCATGGTGAGAATGGGGATGGCAATGGCCCCGTAGCGCCGTACCTCAAACCCAGGCCGCGAGACTTCACCTCGGGTGAATTCAAATTCCGCACAACAGCCTCCGGCGAGCTGCCCCTGCGCGATGATGTGATCCTCATCGTGAAAAGAGGTGTGCATGGCACCGCCATGCCAAGCTGGGAGGGTATATTGACCAACGCAGAAATCGATACGGTCGTCGATTATATTACGCAAACATTTGTACCCCGTTGGGGTACTTATGAGCCGCTGGTCATCCCCATCCCCAACCCGCCGGGGGGAACCCAGGCGATGATCGAAGAGGGTAAAAATATCTACCAGGAACTGCAGTGTTGGAAATGCCACGGGCAGGCAGGGCGAGCAGACGGTCCATCGGCGCCAACCCTGAAAGACACCGCGGGCTTTCCTGTCCGCGCTGCCGATCTGACCAAGGCCTGGCGGTACCGGGGCGGCAGCGAGCTGGTTGATATTTATACGCGCTTTTCCACCGGTATGGATGGGACCCCGATGCCTTCTTTTTACGATGTGTTCCCCGAGGAGGAGCGAGAATCTAAGCTGTGGGCGCTATCTGCCTATGTCAAATCTCTCCAGACCAACCAGCCCACCGAGTCAAGTGTGGTGAAAGCCGCGCGGGTCTCCGGTGCGCTGCCTTCCACACCAGACGATCCAGCCTGGGCGCAGATTGATCCGGTTTCAATCTACCTGACCGGTCAGGTTATCGCCAAACCGCGCTGGTCTATCCCAGGGGTAGACGCCGTGACCGTTCGGGCGCTCTACAATGAAGATAGTCTGGCAATGTTGGTTGACTGGAATGACCCTTTCCAGAATACCGAGGGAGCCGGCAGCGATATCGATGTGGGAAACGAATCGTACGTGAATCTCGACCAGCTGCCTGACCCTCCCGGGCCCTTCCTGGATGCGTTGGCCGTCCAATTCCCGCAGGCGGTGAATGACGGACCTCAAAAACCGTATTTCATGTGGGGCCAGCCCGGTCAGCCGGTAAATGTTTGGAAATGGCAGGCAGATGGGTCGGCAGGAGAATATACTGCGGCAGGTTTTGTGGACGGACTGACGCCCCAGGAATCCTCTCAGATCACGGCGAATGCAGTTTGGGCGGATGGACAATACCACTTGTTAATCACCCGTCCCCTGTCAACAGAGGATGCAAATGATATTCAACTGGTTACCGGTAAATTTGTTCCGATCGCCTTCCAGGCCTGGGAGGGTTCAAACGGTGAGGCTGACATCCGCATGTCCATATCCTCCTGGTACAGCCTGCTCTTAGAAGAACCGGTGCCGGTTTCGGTCTATTCCTATTCCGCGCTCAGCCTGATAGGCGTTGCACTGATCGAATATGGATTGGTACGCCGGGCGCGAAGAAAGACCTGATGAACTCGTGATTACCAATTTTTAACAACCCGTTTGGAGGTATCTGATGAAGTCGCCAAAATTGTTCTGGACAACGATCGCTCTTGTGGTTTCTCTCCTTTTGGTTAGCTGTGGTGGAGATAATGTGCCTGTGACTGGCAATGAAGAACCAGCTGGAGGAGAAGCGGCCAGCCCTGTGGATCCGGCCACTGCGGGGACCATCACCGGTAAAGTGCTTTTTACCGGCACGCCGCCGGAACCGGAACCCATCCTGATGGATGCTGAGCCTACCTGCATGGAGAAACACCCGGATGGGGCGTTCGCCGAAACCGTCGTCGTAAATTCCAACAACACGTTGAAGAATGTCTTCGTTTACGTCAAAGAAGGATTAGGCGATCTGAAATTCCCCGCTCCAACAGAATCGGTGGTTCTGGATCAGGAAGGCTGCCAGTACAAACCACATGTCCTGGGAGTGCAGGTGGGCCAGGAACTGATCATCCGCAACAGCGACGGGATTTTGCACAACATCCACCCTCAGCCAACGATCAACCGCGCCTTTAATCTTGGCCAACCGGTGGTGATGGACAGCCCCAAGACGTTCGATCAGGAAGAGATGAATATCCGCGTCGAATGTGACGTGCATGATTGGATGCTGGCCTATCTAAACGTCCTGAGCCACCCTTATTTTGTCACAACCGGAGACGATGGCTCTTTCAGTCTGGCCAACCTGCCGCCGGGAACCTATACGATCGCTGCGTGGCACGAGCAGTATGGTGAGCAGACCATGCCTGTGACAATCGGCGATAAAGAGACCAAGGATATCGAATTTAGCTTCGCGAGCCAGTGATGCGAAGAAACCAGGGAGTAAGGAGGAAACTATGGGCGGTGTAATCCCAGGAGCCTCTACTTTTGCCGGGCCGATTGACTCGCTCTTTATGATCGTCCTCGTCATCACTGGGGCGGCATTTATATTGGTGGAGGGTGTCTTACTCTACTTCCTGATCCGCTACCGGCGCCGGGATGGAGGAAAAGCCGAATTTACCTCCGGTAACCGGCGGATCGAGCTCACCTGGACGATCATCCCCGGAATCATGCTGATCGGCCTGGCGCTTTATCAATATAATACCTGGCTCTTCACGAAAGTCTATTTGCCGGATGCGTCTGAGGCCCTCACGGTTGGCGTAATTTCGCACCAGTTTGAGTGGCAGGCAACCTATCCTGGCCAGGATGGAAAACTGGACACCCAGGATGATGTCACGGCGCCCTTCAACGTACTTCATTTTCCTGTGAATAAACCAGTGATCATCAGGCTGTCGTCTGAAGACGTGATCCACAGCTTTTTCGTTCCGGCGCTGCGGGTGAAACAGGATGCGCTCCCGGGAAGGAATGTCTGGTTATGGTTCGAGGGGACCCAGTCCGGCAGTTTTGAGCTGGCATGTGCGGAGTTATGTGGATTGGGTCATTATCGGATGCGGGGTCAAGTAACCCTGGAACCCCAAGCCGATTTCGACGCCTGGTTGGCTGATATAGCAGCGAGAGGCCAATAACGGTAAGGGGACCGGGTCATTGACCTGAGAGGTGAATATGGCACAAACGCAAGAGATCGAACATCAGGAACAAGCTCACACCGAAGATTTGAGCTTTATCCGCAGATATATTTTCTCGACCGATCACAAAGTCATTGGGAGACAATTTCTCTTTTCCAGCCTGTTCTTTTTCTCGTTCGGCGGGTTGATCGCGATGCTCATCCGCACGCAGCTCGCCTGGCCGTGGAAAGAAATCCCGGTCATTGGCCGAACTCTGTACAGCAGCACGGGCAATATCCTGTCTCCGGAGGGTTACCCAGCGCTGGTTACCATGCATGGGACGATTATGATTTTCTTCTTCGTCATCCCGATCCTCTCCGGCGCATTTGGTAATTTCCTCATTCCTCTTATGATCGGAGCCCAGGATATGGCTTTTCCTCGGCTGAATATGCTGTCGTACTGGTTTATGGTCCCGGCCTTTTTCATCATGCTGGCAGGTTTCTTTGTCGAGGGCGGAACCGCGGCCGCAGGCTGGACATCGTATGCTCCCCTGAGCGCGCTCCCTACGATGATCCCTGGCTCCGGGATTGGACAGACGCTGTGGATCGTCAGCTTGGTATTCGTCGGGGCAGCCTCGATCATGGGGGCGATTAATTACATCACCACCATTGTGATGCTGCGGGCCAAAGGGATGACTTTGTTCCGCATGCCCATGACCATCTGGGCGCTCTTCATTACGGCCATCCTGGTTTTGCTGGCTACGCCCGTGCTGACATCGGTGCTGCTCCTGTTGTTCTTCGACCGCACGATCGGCACAACCTTCTTCCTGGCAAGCGCAGGCGGTAACCCATTGATCTGGCAGCACCTGTTCTGGTTCTATTCACACCCGGCAGTCTATATCATGATCTTACCCGCTATGGGTATGGCCTCAGACATCATCTCCTGCTTCGCACGCAAACCGCTCTTCGGTTATCGCCCCATGGTCTATTCGATCATTGCGATTGCGGTGTTAGGTTTCATCGTCTGGGGCCACCACATGTTCCAGAGTGGAATGAATCCAATTCTGGGGATCTCCTTCATGACCTCCACCATGATGGTTGCCCTGCCCTCTGCGATTAAAACTTTCAACTGGCTGGCGACCCTGTGGCGCGGACAAATTCACCTGACCGCTCCTATGCTCAACGCTTTGGCCTTTGTCTCGACCTTCGTGATTGGAGGATTGAGCGGGATTTTTGCCGCCGCTACTCCGGTGGACACCTATATTCACGATACTTTCTGGATCGTTGGCCACATCCACTACGTTCTTTTTGGAGGCAGCCTGTTTGGCATTTTTGCAGGCATTCAATTTTGGTATCCGAAGATGTTTGGTAGGATGATGAGCGATTTCTGGGGGAAAGTACATTTTTCGCTCACATTCATTACCTTCAACCTGGTCTTTTTCCCGATGTTCCTTCTGGGGATGTATGGGATGCCGCGCCGCATTGCCGATCCCAGCAACTACAATTTCCTGGCCCCCGTGCAGGGGATCAACCAATTTATGACCATTTGCGCATACATCCTGGGTCTTGTTCAACTGATCCTGATCGCGAACTTCTTCGTCAGCCTGGTCCGCGGTAAGCGAGCAGTGGACAACCCCTGGCAAGCAAATACGCTGGAGTGGACCACCTCATCACCTCCTCCAAAAGAGAACTTCCACACAGCGCCAGTTGTTTATCGGGGTCCTTACGATTACAGCTCCCCGGAGGCAAAAGAAGACTGGCTGTCGCAGACCCGGGAGCCAGCAGCCGCACCAGGAGATTGATCAAAACGGAGAAAACCTATGTCTGATGTTCCATCTACCACCGGGCACCAGCACCTCACCCCAGTCTGGCAGGGGATTCAAACCCCCAAATTTGCCGTCTGGTTATTTCTTGCCTCGGAAATCATGTTCTTTACCGGGTTGATCGTGGCCTATCTGAACCTGCGCACCAACAGCCATGATTGGCCGGTTGCCGCAGAATTGTTATCGGTTCCGCTCGTGGCCACCAATACATTTATCCTGATTGGCAGCAGTGTCACCATGGTCCTGGCTTTTGATGCAGCTGATCGAGGTAAACACCGGCGGGCTGCGTACCTCCTGCTGGCTACAGCCATCCTGGGTACCTTGTTTGTGAGCATCCAGGCGTATGAGTGGTCGGAGCTAATGAGGGAGGGTATCCGCGTATCAACCAATCTGTTTGGCAGCACCTTTTACACCCTGACGGGATTTCATGGCTCTCACGTAGCCATTGGCGTGATCTGGATCCTGGCCGTTGCTCTGAAGGCTTTCCGAGGCGGGTATAACCGGAACCCCCTGGGGATCGAGCTGGTAGGCCTGTATTGGCATTTCGTCGATGTGGTCTGGATCTTCTTGTTCACGATCATCTATCTGATCTGACCTGGAGACTGACGGATGGCGACAACAACTCACCCAAAATATCCATATATCCGCGTCTTTCTCGGCCTGGCCGCGCTAACGGCAGTCGAGGTAGGCGTTGCCGGACTGGCATTAAACCCCACCCTGCGCGTCGTGGGTCTTCTCAGCCTTGCCATTATCAAGGCACTGCTGGTAGCCCTATTCTATATGCACCTGCGTTACGACCATCGTCTCCTATCCATCGTAGGAGGTATCCCGTTTGTATTGGCGATATTCATGCTGATCCTCCTGTTATTGGACCGGATGATGGTGATGTGAGCTAATTCAAGGAGAATTCTATGCAAGAACCGATGACGACAACCGATCAAAAACCGACCCCGGCGACGCCTCGCCAGTGGGAAAGCGGCCCGGTGTATAAAAAGGCCATTATCCCCACCGATAATTCGGAATTATGCCACGCCAGCATAGAGTGGGGCGTGGAATTTGCCAAGGAGTGGAATACGGTCCTGATCGGTAATCACGTGTATGCCGCTCGTTTGCACGATGACCGCTTCCGGCAGCTTGAAGTGGGGCTGCCAGCCCGATTCCAAACCGAGAAAGAGATTGCTCGCCAGCGTAACATTCACGACAAGCTGATCGAAACCGGTTTGATCCTCATTTCGGACTCCTTCCTGGATATTCTTCAAAAAAAGGGCGAAGACCTGGAAATCCAAATCGAGCGCAAGCTGATGGAAGGTATCCATTATGAGCAGCTTGCCAAAGATATCAATGCCAATGACTACGACATCGTGATGATGGGAGCGCACGGCATCGGGCAGGTCAAACGCAGCCTTATCGGTCAGGTTACCGCTCGTGTGGCTCGCCTGATCACTACCGACATGCTGATCATGAAGCAGAAAGACCGCAGCCTGCGCGGCGGAAAAATCTTGATGTGCGTGGATGGGTCGGCGTATTGTTTCGTGGCGCTGCGCAAGGCCCTGCGATTGGCAAAGACCTTTGACGCAAGCGTCCACTGTGTCTCTGCCTTCGACCCTTTTTATCATTACGCGGCTTTCAACAACATTCGATACGTTCTCTCTTACCAGGCCGGCAAGGTTTTCAAATTCGAGGAACAGGAAGAGCTGCATAACAATATCATCGACCGCGGTTTGAAGAAAGTCTGCGAAGCGAACCTGATCCGCGCCGAAAATGTGGCCAAAGAGATGGGGCAATCGATCACCACCGAAGTCCTGGTGGGCAAACCCTTCACAAAGATTGTGGATGTATGCGAGCGCGACGATTACGACCTGGTGATCATCGGTCGTTGGGGAGCCCATCACGTCGAGGGAGCGGATATGGGCTCGAACACAGACAACCTGCTGCGCCTGTCTCCCAACAATTTGTTGATGGTTGGGGCTGCCGATGCTCGCCCCTTTGATATCCCCACCCTGGAAGAATTTGAAGAAGAGCCTCTTGAATGGGATGACGAAGCATTGAAACTGATTTTGCGCGCGCCGCCTTTTGCACAGGCCATGGCAAAAGCGTCCGTTGAGGAATATGCACGCAAAGAGGGCTACGACCATATCACTCTCGATCTGCTCTATGGCGCATTGAAAGGCATCTTACCGCCTTCGGCCAAACACCTGATGGGGATCGAACACGAAGACCGCAAATTGGCCGAGGCCCGCTTGAAAGCGCGCTCTCCCATCGAGGAGTACATCCCACATCAGCGCGCGTTTCCATGGACTCAGGATGCGATCGACCGCGTAAATAATCGCGTCCCGGCTTTTGTCCGGCCGATGGCCATGCTGGCTATGGAACGCTATGCCCGTGAAAAGCAGCTGCCCGAAGTGACCGTTGAAGTCACCATCGAAGTGGCTCGCCGTCTGGGCTACGCCGCCGATGAGGACCCGCAGGCAGAAATGCAGTGGAGCAAAGATGCGCTGGAGAGGCTCTCGCGTGTGCCAAAATTTGAGCGGGGGATGGTGCGCGAGATGGTGGAGAGCCTGGCGCGGGACAAAGGGCTTAAATCGATCGATTACGCGGCGGCTGACGAGTTATTGGTCAAAATCCGGGAAATGTGGGAAGCGGAAAATGAAGGCAGCTTTGGCTTTTTCAAGGGCTTAGCCGGGAAGAATGGGCAGGCAGGCGGGTCTGAAAGCCCAGGTAATGGAGACGGACAGGCAAAATAAACGATGCAACCACAATCTGGCATTCTGGATCAAGTCCTTGCTCAACGCCAGCGGGTGACCGAACGCCTGGCGCATGTCAAACATGTGGTGGCGGTCATGAGTGGGAAGGGGGGTGTCGGAAAATCCGCGCTGACCGCCAACCTGGCGGTCGCGCTGGGGATGCGCGGCCGGTCTGTTGGAGTACTGGATGCCGACATCCACGGTCCGTCCGCGGCAGCCATGCTGGGCGCACGTGGCCAGACCGTAGAAATCGGCCAGGACGGCGCCCGACCTGCCATTGGGGTCGCTAACGTAAGTGTGATGTCGATGGACCTGTTCCTGGATGGTGAGGATACGCCCGTCATCTGGAAACATCCGGGAGGATTGGCGTCTGATACTTATGTCTGGAGAGGCACACTCGAAGCCAATGTGCTGCGCGAATTTCTCGGCGATACGGCCTGGGGAGCGTTGGATTTCCTGTTGATCGACATGCCGCCGGGTGCGGACCGTTTCGAGACCCTGATGCGCTTCATCCCTGACCTTTCCGGCGGGCTGGTTATTACGATCCCATCCCGGGTTTCGCACCAGGTGGTTCGCCGGGCAATTCAATCCGCCCGGATGGTAGAGGCGCCTCTGTTGGGTCTCGTGGAAAATATGGCCGGTTTAACAGATCCAGAGAGCGGCGCCATCCGGGAGCTGTACCCGGATGGTGATGGAGAAAAATTTGCCGCCGAACTGGCGATTCCATACCTGGGCAGTGTGCCGTTTGACCCTCGCCTGGCGCGAGATACGGATGCCGGCCGTCCGTTCGTGCTGAATTACAGCCAGTCTCCGGCTGGAGAAGCTATTCAACGGTTAGCTCGCACGATCGAAGAGGTGGTTCGATGAAATTTGTGTGCAACGACTGCCAGCGGGTCATGGAGTTCAGGGATAATACACCCGGTCAAGGCGGCGGCTCGATGGCAATCCGTTATATATGCCCGGGCTGCAACCGCTCGATCTCGATGGTTACCAACCCGGGTGAGACCCAGGTTGTGCGCAGCCTGGGGGTCACCATCGGGCATGAAGCCATCGCTCACACCCCTGAACCGATGGCGATGATCCGGGAAGCGCTGGCTGAGCAGAAGCCGGCCGCGTCTGTTCCAGCAGGGCCAGATCCCGTGTGGACCGAGACAGCTCTCAGGCGCTTGAACGCTGCACCTGGCTTCGTGCAGGGGATGATCCGGCGGTTGTACGATGATTATGCCCGCCAAAAAGGGTACGCTGAGATCACGCCCGCCGTCATGAATGAGGCGCGGGACGCCCTGGGGATGTCGGAAATGTGAAAGAGGAGCGCAAGTTGAAAGTCCTACAATCTGTCGGGCCGCCTCAACAATCTAACCGTACCCTGGAACGCCTGCGTGAACCGCACAGGAGCGCAGCCCTGGCATACGGTGGTCTGGGTGTGCTGGTAATCCTGGTGACCTTCCTCGCCGGGCTCGTGCCCGAAGGACGAGAGAATGCTGTCGTCGAATTGAGCATCGGTGCGGTATTTATCGTTCTCTTTGCGGGGTTGATCTATCGCGGGTGGTGGCTTGTTTCGATCCCGCTGATGTTTTCGAATGCCTGGCGAGCATTTACCTATTTTAACGATGGGCGGGGTGTCCACATCGAATTACTTTCTTTTAGCGCGACACGGATCCAACCGCACCCGGTGGCTTTTATCAACGCGGCGCTGATGCTGGTGATTGTATTTATGCTGGCGCGTTCTGCGTGGTTTGGATTTATGCAGTGGCGGGCTCAACGCCGGGAGAATGCCTCATGAACAATACCGGTTTCAAACCCTCACTGATCTCCTGGAACCTTACCAAAAAATGCAACTTGCGCTGCCCGCACTGCTATATGGAAGCCGGTCGAAAAGCAGAAAAAGAATTGACCACCCAGGAATGCCTGGGATTGATCGGCGAGATGAAAGCCCTGGGGACGGAGATGTTGATCCTGACCGGTGGAGAACCTCTGCTGCGGAAGGATATATACGATATCGCCAGGCATGCATCCGATCAGGGGATTTGGGTAGTGATGGGCACCAATGGGGTCCTGATCACAGACCACGTAGCTGAAAAGATGGTAGAGTGCGGTGTAAAGGGGGTTGGCATCAGCATCGACTCGATGGACCCTGCAAAACATGACAGTTTCCGGGGCGGGCCGGATGCCTGGAAATACTCCGTCCGCGCGCTGGATATCTGCCGGGCGCATGGTCTCCAGGTCCTGGTGCAAACCACAGTCATGGAAATGAATTATGACGAGATCCCTCAGCTGGTCGATTTTGCCCGTGAGCGCGGCGCCTGGTCATTCAACCTCTACTTTCTGGTCCAGACAGGCCGCGGGGAGAAGCTGAACGACCTTTCCGCGGAACGCACCGAGGAGATGCTCTCACGCCTGGTGGTCGTACAGGACCAACAAAAACCCATGCTGGTGCGTTCTAAGTGCGCCCCCCATTTCAAGCGCATCTCCTACGAAAAAGGCCTGGGGGGATTGGAAAGCGGCGGATGTATGGCCGGCAGCGAATACTGCCGGATCACTCCCGAGGGAGATGTGACCCCGTGCCCGTATATGAATGTTGTGACAGGCAATGTGCGCGATAAAAGCTTTACCGAGATTTGGGAAACATCGCCGGTATTCCTCCAGCTCCGGGACGCAAAGAACCTCAAGGGTCGCTGTGGGGCATGCGAATACAATCAATTATGCGGGGGCTGTCGCTGCCGTGCGTATGCCGCAACTGGCGACTACCTGGATGAAGATCCGGCCTGTACCTACCAACCCAATGGCCACAGCCTGCCTGTCCGCGACATCACCTGGAGCGCCGAAGCCCAGACCCGCCTCGACCGGATCCCATTAGCCTTTATCCGCGAGAAAGTCAGGATAGGGTTGGAAACCTACGCCCGGAGGAATGACATCCATAGGATTACGGCAGAAGTGATGAAAGCAGGCATGGCCGGGATGGAACGGCCTAAATGGACTGTAATAGAGGAACCAAAAGATATCGTTCGGTAAAAGGAGCCAGAATGACGATACCCAATGCTACGACCCAAACCAACCAGGTCAGGATCTCCGATGGGGTTGCCCAATTGATCCAGAATGGGAATGTGCGCGAATTTGAGATCGAAGAACTCCCCGAAAATTTCATCCGCTGGCAAATCGACTACAAGCTCGGTGTGTACGACAAGATCGAGAAGGATGAATACGTTTCGTTCAATGCCGGACATCTGCCGGTAGTGGGGACCTGGGATAAGGACAGCCTGGTTCCCAATCTGGCCAATAAAGGAGTTGGGTTTTCTCCAGCGGACCCTTATATGGATTATTATCTTGGTCGGGTTGAGGCGGCGGTAGATGAGATCTCGAAGCTGCCACCGCACGCGGTGGATGATACCCGAAAGCTGCGCCTCGCAACCGTTCGGGAATTTTACAATCACCCAGAGCATATCAATTGGCGGCGGATCTGTCTCCTCGAGATATTTGAGGGATCCACATACCAAAATTTGACCCAAAATCCATTCGCTTCGGTTCTATGGACCGGTAATTCACCAGTTTTCGTCAGTTATCAGGTGGACTGCGTCGTCGAAGTGATATCGCCAGAAGATCCGCGCTATCGTTTTGCCTGGGCCATGCGGCGCTTATTTGAATATGAGCCGTTCCATGTAGTCCAGACCATGTTTCCCTTCGCTTATGTTTTTTGGGTGTACAACTGGAAAGAGAAAACCCCAAAGCGGAGATATAAGTAGCAAATGGGTCTTGCGCATCCCAGTGAAATGGGATGCGCAAGACCCATAAAGATATCATCTAACTCATGGCTTACAAGATTATTGATACGTGTATTAACTGCGGTTTATGCCTGCCTGAATGCCCGATCGATGCAATCGAGGTGGGAGATCCGTACTATACGATCAACGACACCTGCTGCGATTTCGAGGACTGCCTGGCGGTTTGCCCGGTCGATGCAATCGTTTCAGTGGTGGAAGAGAGCCAACCCAACAACCACCCTTCCCAGGCCAGCGCCGAAGGAGATGTGTGAATGCGCCGTCTTTTTATCGACCGTCCCACGATCAAGGAATTCCTCGCCCGTCTCAATGCATCCTACAACCAACCCGCTCGGCTTTACCTGGTGGGTGATTCGATCCAAGTGTATGAAGGTTGGAGCGAGCATACCCACTGCCTGGAATTTTTCTCTGAAATCCCGCCGGAAAATCGGGAGCGATTCGATCAGATCGTCCAGGAGCTGAGTGTAGAAATGGGGGTCGATGTATGCGAGGAATCGCCTTTAGATGTGATCCCCCTTCCCAAAGGCCACAGGGAGCGCATCCGACCCACCCAAAATGAGGTGGCTGGGCCTTTAGAAGTATTTTATTACGACCCTTATAGTGTAAGCATCCGTCTCATCACCCGCGGAGATGAGCCCGATTATCGTACTGTCCTGGCGTTTCTCAAGCACCATTGGATATCGGAGGATACCATGGGTGGATTATTGGACGATCTTCTCCCCCAATTCACGAAAGAAAGCATTGCCCAGGACCCCGCAGAGTTCCGCAGGAAATACCGTGGTTTGCTCCAGATGTGGCGATCGATCCGCCAAAATGAAGCCGGATCCTTAACCCATTGAGTTGTTTTCGATGGGCACCCGATCTACAATTTGAGAGGCTTCATAGGCGCGCGATTCGTCTACCACCGTCCGGAAGACGATCAGCCCATCCTTCAGGCTCTGGCGGTATAGATAGCTATCTTCCTCAGAAATCCCGACCCCGATGATGAGACCCAGGATAGCTCCGCCTAATGCGCCTAACAGGAGACCGGATACCGCGATCAATCCCCAGGTACTGATCATCTGGGATAGCTCTACATTCTCCAGGCCAAGCAACTGTACCACGGCAAAACCCACAACTATTCCGGATAGACTGCCCCATAATGAGCCCCCAAAGGCGCCTGAGGCAACTGTTTCGAGAACTGTGGTGCCTCGGCCATCGTATAGCTCAACCGCCTCGCTGAGCGAGCTCCGGTCGATGGTCTCTTGAGCAAATCCGGCCACCCTCAAAGACTGGATGGCTGCCTCAACCTCATTTTCGCTATCAAACAAACGGATTACCAGGCGCTTGCCATCCTTCCCCCGCATGAGATTCACCATCTCATTCACTTTCTGAACCTCCTCGTACTGCGCCTCGATGATCTTTCGGGTTTCTGGGGGAATTTCTTTCTCCAGAGTTCTCTGGTACGTTCGGATAGCGTACTTTTCACCGATCACCACTTCTTTGAGAACGACTCTTTCCTGGACTTCCTCTCCGATTGTCATGGCTGCTAATATAGCGATCCGTCCCCGGTGAATGGCGGCGCGGATACTGCTCCTGGGTTGGGTTTTCCCCCCCAGTTTCCGGATTTCACCCAATATTTCGGATTTAAATTTGGCGCGCTGTTGTGCAAAAGATTTGAAATATATTTTCAGGCATCGATTGCCTACACTGATTGCGGCAGTTGCAAATCCCTTCTCTCCAGCTTCGACGATCCGGTACAAACGACTAAGGGCTTGTAACACCTGTTGATCCGTCATCGCCATTACTCCCTCCACCCTTAAAAAAGAAACATTTGTGAGGTTCATTAAATTATACAAAGGATCAACCCTAATCACAAGTGGGTAATATGGATCTTATTTATCAATAATATATTGCTGAAATCATGACTGATTAAAATGTAAAACGTAAAACGCAATTTTCGTTTTACGTTTTACGTTTTTTGTACTTTTGATCTTATTGCAATCTGACGAGGATCTTGCCCTCTTCCCACAATTCTTCGAGGTGGTAATATTCGCGCTGATCTGGGGAAAAAACATGGACGACCACGTCTTCAAAATCGACTACCAACCATCCACCATCTGGATTGCCTTCCGTACGGCCTTTAAACCCATATTTTTCTTTAATTTGTTCAACGACTGCCTTGGCCAGGCTGTCGAGCATGCGGTCGCTGGTGCCGGAACAGATGACAAAGAAGTCGGTAAAAATCACAAGGTTATGAATATCCAGCAGGACAATATCTTCAGCTTTCTTATCTTCTAAAATGGTAACAATATCTCGTGCGAGTTCGATCGGGTTCAGAATTCACCTCTTTAAATTGGAGTGGGGTAAAAGATGGATAAATTCTAGCATATAACCTGGGGGGAAATCAAATTCCCCCGGTCAAAATTCTAAAGTCAAATTGCCGGTTACCTGCCGAGCGGAGCTGTGAATAATGGGGTATAGACTGCTCCGCCAGGCTGTAGATCGCTGCGGAACAAGCAGACCGAATCCACCCAGACCTTGCCAAGGTCGCCGACTTTCATGCCGCTGAGCATGTCGCCGGTATTGCGCACTTCTTCTGGGGTAGCGTTGTGGGAGATACGGGCGAGGGTCAGATGGGCGGAAAAAGGTCTTTCTTCGGCAATGTAACCCAGACGGACTGTCTCTCCCTCGATGCTGTGTTGGAGAGCGACCAGGTCATTGGGCGCCTGCACACCCACCCAGATTACCCGCGGGCGTCGAAGCGTGGGGAATGCACCCAGAGTGCCGATACTAATCTCGAAGCAGCGGTGGCGAATCGTCTCATTCTGCAGTAGTTTGGTGAGCATCTCCAGGTTGGCAGACGATACTTCCCCCAAAAATTTCAACGTGAGGTGGATATTCCTGGCGGGGACCCAGCGAATGGCGTTGGAACGGCACATCTCCTTGAGATGAGAGGAAATGTTATCCAGCTCCTGCTGAATATGGACGGGTAAATCAATCGCGATAAATGCACGAATGACGGCCATATCGGTTTGCCTATCGGTTGTCTAGATCAGGGGTGCAACTACGTATAATCAAAATAGCATAAGATGGCAAAAAGTGCAAGTAAAAATGGCAGTTAGTTTTTCGGTTGGGTTATCCACGGTAAAGTAAACTGAGCTGGTTCCATTCAACAGCCCGAGTCTGCCCAGGCACCTTCATCGATCCGGCAAGCTGAATCCTTACGCAGTTTCTCTAAATTGTAAGATTTCACCCTTGACACGTCTACACAGATTTTTTTATTTGTGGTATAAGAAAGGAGCCCTGCTGTGCTCGTGATGCGGCAAAACCGGTTCTGAGCCAACACCCATCATATGGGCCTCTCTATACCGGAGGTGACGCGATAGGCTTCGGCCAAGGCGGAGCCTGCGGTGCGAGACCTGACCTGCTTTTGCAGGTTCAGAACTATGCAGCACACGGCATGGTGGGGTCTTTTTATTTAATGATCCCTCTATTTTCACATAAATGTCTGCCAATCGAACCAGTGCCAGGCGTCAGGATTGAAGCTGGGCTTTTCCCACCATCCGGCAGAAAGCACATTCTCCCCCGGCGGTTGTAGGCTGCCCGCAGGTGGGGCAGGGCTGCAATTTGCCGTTTTCCGGGAAGACCTGCTGTGGAAAGGCGCCTGCCTGTTTGGCCTTTAAAAAATCCAGATAAAAGACCAGCTTTGCCCCCGGGCGGTCCGCTTCGAGCTGGTTTAGCAGCTGCTTATAGTATAAAGATTTACTTCCCTCGGCAAAAGGACATTCATCATAGATGTAGGGGATCCCGCGCATGAGGGCATAGGCAGCCGTTTCGCGCTCGTAGAAACGAAAGAATGGTTTCACTTTTCGCGCCAGGCCCTGGGCCTCTTCCAGGACCGGTCCCTGGCGTGCCAGCGGGTCGAGCTTCCATTCCAGTGTGTTTCCAAATAATACGGCCACTTCATCATCCAGGTTGTGACCGGTAGCCAGGACTGTATAACCCCCAGCCTGGGCAGCCTGGTTCATGATATGGCGTTTGCTGACCCCGCAGACGGAACAAGGCTTCTGCTTCCCCCGGTAGGTAGACTCCGCCAGCTGAGGGATTGACTGCCCGTAGGACTCTTGTACGCTGATGATTTGGAGATTCAAGCCGCGTTCGGCGGCGAATTTTTCGCTGTAACTGCGCGATTGAGCCGAATAAGCAAACCCACCGTCGATACCCAGGTTGATGTATATACCATCCACCTGGTAACCCAACCGCCACAACACATCCCATAAGGAGAGAGAATCTTTGCCACCTGAGACCGCCACCAGAATGCGATCGCTGTGTGTAAACATGCGGTATTTTTTAATGAAACGCTCGGTCTGTTCGGGGATCCATTCCAGGTAGTGGCTTTTACAGAGGGCCAGGTGGTGATGGGCGATTTTCAAGGCGGCTTTTCCACCGCAAATCGTACATTTCATATCAACCTCCCTCCCCGCCAGAGATCACTGCGACCAGCTGGATTGTTTCCCCCTCATTGACAATCTCGTCTTCGGTAAGCAGCTCACCATCGCGGACGGCCAGGTACAGCTCGGGCGAAAGACCGATCTTTTCCAGGGCATGCTGGATGGTCATGCCGGCCTTGACTTCATATTCCTTATTGCGAACGATCAATTTTACGGTCATACTCCCTCCGTGGGGTTTGATTTTAACGAATAACCTTAGAAAGAGTCAAACCTATCTGCGCCTTGTTTCTGCCCGATCCCCCAATACCCATTGAATGCCTTCCAGGGATGGAATATAATGGCATAAGACCTTTTCCTAACGGCATTTCGAAACAACTTATCAATCAGGAGACCCTCATGGCGGAGATCATCGAGTTCGTCAGCAATACCAGCGACCACAGTACGGATACCGGGTTCCAATTTGAATTTACCTGCGACCGGTGCGGCACCGGTTACCGGACCAGGTTCCAAACCTGGGCAACCGGGACCGTAACCAATGTTTTGGACGGGGCCAGCAGTCTGTTTGGCGGTATCTTTGGACAGGCAGCCAATATTGGTGAGCGAGTGCGTTCGGCCGGATGGCAGAAAGCTCGCGACGATGCGTTTGCGGCTGCTGTCCGAGAGATCAAGCCATCTTTCATCCAGTGCCCGCGCTGCCAGAGCTGGGTATGCCGCGCGAAGTGCTGGAATACAAAGAAGGGCTTGTGCAAGGAGTGCGCGCCTGACCTGGGTGTCGAAATGAGCGCGGCTCAGGCCTCCCGTTCCGTGGAAGAAGTGTGGGCGCACGCGGCGATGTCCGAGGAGGATAAGAAGCTCGCCGAAGGGAATTGGAGAGAGACGATCCGCGCTTCTTGCCCCAGCTGTGAAACACCCCTGGCAACCAATGCCAGGTTCTGCCCGAACTGCGGGGCGAAACTGCAAACCACCGCACATTGTACCGAGTGCGGAGCAAAACTCCAGCCCGGAGCGAAATTCTGCGGTGATTGTGGGGCGAAGGCTGGTTGATTTTTACTTAGGTGTCCATCTGACATGCAACCCTCTTCTGAACCATTCGTGTCCTTTTATTTGGGCCAAAGTACTGATTCTAACGGGCGTAGGTTAGAAGAGATCTGGTCCTGGAATTACGATGAGCTGGAATATGTACATGATTACATCCAGTGGCTTTTTCCATTATGGGAAAAGAGCATGTTTAACCCGGATGCTCCACTTCTAAATCAAACGATCGTGGACGCTTTCAGATCCAATGCAGAGTTAAGGCAGCGTTTACTCCATTCTTTCAAGCTGATGCTGGCGTTTTATGGTTTGCAATTGGTAGAAAAGACCGTAGATGATGTAACGATCGTAAAGTCGAACGAGTATGTAGAACGATCGAAAGACTGGCTTACCCCAGGGAATCATAACTATTTACGGATTACCAGAATCTTGACCAGTCTAAGGTGCCTGGGGTTAGAAAAATATTCAAGAGCATTCCTGGAATCTTTAGAGCAAATTTATGGCCAGGAAGGTTACAAAATTGGCCAGAAAACTCTCAGGTTTTGGCAAAACGCGGTAAAAGTTGGTTGAGCGCACATAAGCCATAATTGCCATGTGATTGTCTTCACTGGGGTTTTCGGAAAACTGCCAACTGGTTTAATGGGGAGAAATGACAGATGTTATCATCATTATTCCAACAACGATTGCCAATCGTGACTTCTGTACTGGGCTTTTTCCTGATCATTGCCTCGTTCTATAAAATTGATGACATTACGAAGTTGCAAATTTCGCCCTATCCAATTCCGATTTACCCGATCTTTGCTTGTGGGATTATCCTGATGCTCGCATCGATTGCGATTTTTGTTTTTACCGATTCGCCGTTAAATTTTAATTTCCGTTCTAAAATTCGGAGTACAAAAACCGGATTTGAGATTGATATCAGTCATGCAAAACTCACGATTACTTTTGGACGAATTGAAGAGTGTGAGTTTCGCGATTCCAGTTGTGTAATCGCATTACCGGCCAATGAGTTTTTCGATGATGAATGTATGAACGATAAAAAGAGCTCACTCGGTGCTTATATGAGGAGCACTTTTCCCGAGCATATCAGGGATATTCAAAAGCTGGTTTCTAAGAACCTCTTGAGAGAGGTTCCCCAGGAGGTTGAAAAAGAGCTTGGATTCCGGCAGCCAAGTTATGGAATAGGGACCTGTATCTATTTAGATAAACCATTATCTTCGGATAGAAGGATTATTTTGACGTCTGTCTCAACAAAGCGAGCCGGACAAGGGTTGAGATCGGAATCATCCTATATATTTAAAGCTTTGAAATCCATCCACCAGGTCATGATCGACCATAGACTAAGTGACTTGTATATTCCATTATTGGGGTCTGGGCATGGGGGTGTGCGCAAAGAGACGGCTCTGTTATATATGATTATGGCGTTATGGGAAATATTGTGCGGCCCGTCCGGGCACCATCTCCGGCTTGTCACGATCATTGTATTTCAAAAAGATGACAAAACACCAGCAGAAATATCACGGCAAGCGGTCCGTCAAATCCTCTCCCTGGTTGAAGCAATATTCCTTCGGATCGATCTGAGGAAACAATAACCGTGAATTGAACAAAACTCAAATAGTCAACCTGGGCAGATTATCTGTCCAGGTTTTTCTGTTGTAGACAACCAAGATACTGATGTGCTTTCCCCTCTGGCTCACCGCGAGATAGAGCGATAACCGGCGATTGTAAGCTCCCGTCCGGGGTTCCGGTTATCTGAATGCGGAGGGTACTCTGGTCATCCCAAAATTCGGGGATAAACCCGATGGCATCCGGGTTTTCGCCAACCGCCTGCAGCATCGCGGCCGGGTCGGGTGCAGTATAGGTTTCTTTCCCTAAGGCTCCGGAAATTTGTAGGCTCGTCTCAAAAGATTCCCGGATGTCATCCCCAGGCAAGTAGGTCCAGACCTGGATTGGGTGGGCGGGTGGGGGGCTGGTAGAGCCTTCTTCCGGATTGATTTCGGACCAGTCGCGCAGGGCTCCCGTATAGATGGCCCTCAATTCATCTGGAGTAAGGCTGTGGACAGGGTTCTGGGCATGGGCAATCACGGTAATATTGACTCTGCCCAGATCCGCGGCAAAATTGTTTCCTGTGAGCGGTGCGCCGATCCGCAGGCTGAGATCGGCCTGAGCTGGATCGAGCCTGCCTCCACTGACTTCACGGACTGCCAGGCCGATCCCAGCGATCTCCTGTCCGCAGGTCTGAATTTCTGCCAACCAGGGGCGCAGCCCAGGAGTGTATTGAACGGTGACGACCTGGGCTGTGGATGGGGGCGTTGCGCTGGGTAGAGGCGGTTGGCAGGCGCAGAGCAGCGCCATTCCTGCCAGGATCAGCAAACACCTATGCCACATAAGAAAAAATCAGGATAATGATCGATAGGACAGCGCAGTAGATCGCAAAAACGATCAAAGGCCGGTGGGTGAGGAAACGCAGCAGCCAATGAATGGATAAATAACCGACGACGAGGGCTGCCAGCATCCCAACCAGTACCAGGGGCAGGAATTGGCCCAACGAAGGGACTTTGAGTAGATCCACGGCTGCCGACCCACCTGCAGCCAGCATGATCGGGATCGACATCAAAAATGAAAAACGGGCGGCCGCGCTGCGCTCGAAGTTGCGCAGCATACCGCCGGTAATGGTTGATCCGGATCGCGATATCCCTGGGAAAATTGAAATAATTTGGGAGACACCGATCCACAGCGCATCTTTCCAGTTCATCGAAGAAATATTGCGGCTGCGTTTCCCGATGATTTCGGCCAGGATGAGCAGGGCGCTGGTCACAAGGAGGAAAAATGCGGTAGCCGTGGGGCTGTTGAAGGCCTGTTCAACCAGGTCTTTAAGCGCCAGACCGGCCAGCCCGGCCGGGATTGTGGCCAGGACGAGGTACCAACCCAACCGCGCTTCTTGGGTGGCAAACGGATGGCGTTGGACCAGCCCTTGAAAAACGGCGACCAGGATAGAAACCAGGTCTTTCCAAAAATAGACGATCACCGCCAGCAGGGTACCCATCTGGACGAGAACGTCAAATACAAAGACCTGGTCGGCGGGGATCTCCCAGCCAAATAGATAGGGGACCAGCACCAGGTGGGCGGAGCTGGAGATCGGGAGGAACTCGGTGAGTCCCTGGATGATACCGAGGATGATAGATTGTAGGAGGGTCATAGGGTGTATTGTTGCAAGAACTCGGCCGCGAAGGTGTCCAGGCGGCCTTCAAAGATGGCCTGGCGAAGATCGCGCATTAACTGCAGGAGGGTGTGCAGGTTGTGGATCGAGACCAGGGTGGAAGCGAGCATTTCTTTAGCGACGATCAGGTGGCGCAGATAGGCGCGGGTAAAGGTGCGGCAGGTGTAGCAGGCACAGGTTTCATCGATCGGGCGGGGGTCTTTCGCATAGCCGGCATTCATCAGGTTCATGCGGCCGGTGCGGGTCATCGCCGCCTGGTGCCGTGCGAGGCGCGTGGGAAGAACGCAGTCGAAGATATCGACTCCCCGTAAAACCCCGTTGACAAGATCTTCCGGGGAGCCCACCCCCATCAGGTAACGCGGCCTGTCTTCCGGTAAAATTTCGTTGACCTCCTCCAACATTTCGTTCATTTCTCCCTTGGTCTCGCCTACCGACAGGCCGCCTATGGCGTGACCGGGAAAACCAAGCGAGCTGATAAATCTGGCTGATTCGCTGCGCAGATCCGCAAATACCCCACCCTGGACGATCCCAAACAATGCCTGGTCCGGCCGGGTTTTGGCTGCCATGCAGCGCTCTGCCCAGGCATGCGTGCGCTGCATGGCCCTTTGGATGTATTCGCGATCGTATGGCGGGGCGCATTCGTCGAAAGCCATGATAATGTCCGCCCCCAGATTTTCCTGGATTGCGATGGAACTTTCGGGGGTGAAGCGGTGCATTGAGCCGTCGATATGACTTTTAAAGGTGACCCCATCGTCGTCGACTTTACGGATCTCGTTGAGGGAGAAAACCTGAAAACCGCCCGAATCGGTGAGCAGGGGGCCATTCCACTGCATAAAAGAATGCAGACCTCCCATTTCGGCGACCAGTTGATCCCCCGGGCGCAGGTATAGGTGGTATGTATTGGCCAAAACCAGGCTGGCGCCCAATTCACTGAGCTGAGCGGGGGTAACTGCTTTGACGGTTGCCTGCGTCCCCACCGGGGCAAATACAGGAGTCTGTAAAACACCATGTGGGGTTTGAAACAGACCGGCGCGAGCTTTCCCATCGCGGGCCTGGATCTCAAATTGGAAAATGTCCGATGTCGACAAAAATGGTTTTCCTCTAAACGGATCTCTTGCCATTCACAGGCAGAGGCTTATTATATATAAAACCGGGCGTTTTTGCGCCCTCGCTTTAACCGAATTCTATAACCCCCAGAAGTAGTGCAGCCCGATAAGGATCGCGATAAACACCAGGATGGTTAGAGGCAAACCAACCCGCAGATAATCCCGGATGGTATATCCACCGGATCCCATCACCATGATATTGACCGGGTGGCCAAATGGGGTGGGGAAGGCCAGCGAACAGGCCAGTGCGACCGCCATACCCATGCTGCGCGGATCTACGTGGATCTGGTTGGCGGCGGCGATCGCCAGCGGCGCGATCACCAGCGAAGCCACCTGCCCCCCCATAAACTGGGTCAGGATGAATGTCAGCCCCATCAACAAGCCGGCCAGGGTCAAGGGGGACACATCGGTAAATATCTGCAGTATCGCCAGGATCGCATGATCGGCCAGCCCGCTGGATCGGATAGCGATGCTCAACGGCCACATCCCGGCGATCAAAAAGATCGCTTTCCATTCAATGGCTCGATAGGCATCGTTCATGCTCAAACAATCGGTCAGGATGAGCAGCACTGCGCCGGCCATCGCAACAACAGCGACCGGGAGGACCCCGAGGGATGCGATCCCAAGGGTCGAGAAGGTGATCAGCAGCGCCAGCCGGCCGAGTTTCGGTTTATACACGGCATCAGGGTCTTCTTCCATAACGATCAGGTCGCGATCATTGTGGAGCAGCTGGATCCTGGCGGCAGTCCCCTGGACGAGCAGCGCATCCCCGAATTCTAACCGGACATCCGCCAACCCTGAGCGGATCGATTTTCCCGACCTCCAGATGGCCAGGACATTTAATTCATAATTCTCGCGGAATTTCAGTTCTCGCAAAGATTTTCCAAGCATCGTGGAATGCGGAGAGAGAACCACCTCCACCAGGTTGACCGCCTCATCCGCGACATGATAGACGGTGGATGCCTTGGGACGCAGCCGCAAACCCAGCGGGGTGAGCAGTTTTGGATCGGGCAGCCCCTGCACGAGCAGCCGGTCGCCAATCAAGATGACTTCCTGGGGAGTGGGAGCGATGCGGATCCGACCCTTGCGAGTTAGCCCGACCACGTTGGCGCCCAGGGTCTTGGCCCATTCACCCTGGCTAATGCTGATATTCGCCAGGCGAGAGCCCGGCATCACCTCGATTTCCGACATATTTTTTTCGAGACCGTACATGCGCGCCAGCTCTTTATGTAAAACCTGGCTGCGAACTGCCTGGCCGGTGGGGTAGCGTACCGGCAGGAGGCGTCTTCCGACGACCAACATGTAAATAATACCCAGGAGGATAACCGGCCCGCCGATTGGAAAAAAATCTAACAGGCCAAAGGGCTGGTATCCGGCTTCGCGCAGGGCCCCGCTGACGATAATATTGGATGTCGTCAAAAGGGTGGCCATACCTCCCAGGGTGGTCCCGTATGCGAGGGGAAGCAGCAGCCGCGATGGAGCGATTTGCGTCTGGCGGCTGAGGCCCATTACCGTGGGGAGCAGCACAGCCACGGCGGCGATATTGTTCATAAAGAGAGATAAGCCGGCAGAGACCAGCATAACCACCCAAATCAAGCGGGTCTCGCTTTTTCCGGCATAATGGTGCATGCGCTGGCCAAGCACGTGGGTGACCCCCGTCTGGTGCAGCGCTTCGGAGATCATGGAGATGGCCAGAATGGTCATCACCGCCGTACCACTAAATCCGGAGAATACCTCCTCCGGAGAGACCAGGCCAGATAAACCTAAAACAACCAGGACCAGAAGGGCGACAACATCCGGCCTTAGCCATTCAGTGATCAATAGAAGGGCTGCTGCGAGGGTGATGATGGATGAGGCAATGGCTGCGCTGCTCATCAAACCCATTATACTTCGAGATCTATAGGATGATCTGCTGTTGCTCCACTTGCGAGCCAGGCAAAGGCAGTTTATACTACCTGGAATGGACCTCCCACCATACTCCGCAAATAATCCTCATTCTACGTGGCTAGAAATTGACCTGGACGCTGTCCGGGACAACGTGGGCTGTCTTTCTGCGATCAGCGAACGCCCGGTCATGGCGGTTGTAAAGGCCAATGCCTATGGTCACGGACTGGTTGAAGTCGCCCGCGCCGCTTTAGAGGGTGGGGCGAGCTGGTGCGGTGTCGCGCGCTTCGAAGAAGCCCTGACGCTGCGGGATGCGGGGTTAGAATGTCCGATCCTGGTGATGGGTTATGTGCCACCGGTCTGTGTCCCTCAAGCCATATCCTGCCAGATCAGCCTGGCCTTGTACGACCGGGATTTGGGTGAAGATTATGGAGAGCGCGCCAGATCAGCCGGCGGCAGGCTCCGCGTACATTTAAAAGTGGATACCGGCATGGGGCGCCTGGGCGTTTCCCCCGCAGACAGCCTGGATTTTACGCGTTGGGCATGGAGAAATCAGGACCTGGAAGTGGAAGGATTATTCACTCATTTTGCTCGCTCGGATGAACCTGATGCACCTTCCAATCCTTCTCAACGGACTGCCTTCCAGAATGTCCTGCACGCAATAGAAACAGAGGGTTTGCGCCCCCGGTGGGTGCATGCCGCCAACTCAGCTGCTGCATTGTATATGCCCGATGTCCGCTACGATCTGGTCCGTTGTGGGATTGCTCTTTATGGGTTGGACCCTTCCTACCCGGAATGTGTTCTCCCGGGCGGTTTTAAACCGGCATTAACCTGGAAAGCGACCCTTGCATCGGTCAAAAACCTACCCGCCGCTCATGGAGTCGGTTATGGTCACCTCTATGTAACCAGCCGGGAAGAAAAGATAGGCGTTCTACCGGTGGGATACGCGGATGGTTATCGCAGGATGGTACCCAACGAGGTCCTGATCGGGGGCATGCGGCTCCCGGTGATAAAACGGATCTGTATGGATCAATCTATGCTGGTTCTGGATGGTTTATCCTCTGCCCGGGTTGGGGATGAAGTGGTATTGATCGGATGCCAGGGTGATCAAAAGATCCGGGCAGAAGATCTGGCCGCATCCTGGAATACCAATAATTATGATGTCGTTTGCGGGTTGGCAGCCCGGCTCCCGCGTGTCTATAAAAATTCTATCCGTACGCATAAGGAATAGGTTCCCAATGCAGCCTTCCCCAAATAAATCCTGGCATGTCGCCGAACGAATTTCCCCCGAAGCCGACCTTACATTAAAAGCATATCCCCCTTTTATGCGCCAGATATTGTTCAATCGCGGCTGTCCGGACGAGGAAGCGGCTGTCCGTTTTCTGGAATGCCGTTTGAATGGACTGGCCGACCCGTTCCAGATTACAAATATGGAGAGGGCTGTCCGCCGGATTGGGCAGGCAGTTCAATCCCAGGAACCTGTCGCGGTATACGGTGATTATGATGTCGATGGGGTCAGTGCGACCGTTTTGATGGTTGAAGTCCTGCGCAGACTGGGCGCAACGGTACGGGAATATATTCCCAACCGTTTCGACGAAGGCTATGGATTGAATATCGAAGCGATCGAATCCCTGTATGAGAGTGGAACCCGGCTGGTGATCACCGTGGACTGTGGAATTCGTTCCCTCCGAGAGGCGGAACGAGCGCGCCAGCTTGGATTAGATCTGATTATTACGGACCACCACCACTGCAGCGCAGAAATTCCGGATGCATTTGCAGTGATCAATACTCGTCAGCCAGGCGATCCCTATCCGGATAAGGAACTGGCTGGTGTCGGGCTGGCTTATAAACTGGCTCAGGCGCTTTTATCCTGTTATCCCATAGAGGGGGTTCGCGCAGAAGACTGGTTAGATCTGGTCGCCCTGGGGACAGTGGCTGACCTGGCTCCCTTAGTTGGAGAAAACCGGGCGCTCGTGCGAGCAGGCTTGAATCTCATCCGAACCGGCAGGCGCCAGGGATTGGTGTCGCTGTCTTTAGCTGCAGGACTTACGTTAAACCGGATTTGCGCGAGCGATATCGGGTTTACCCTGGGTCCCCGGCTGAACGCTGCCGGTCGGTTAGAATCGGCCGTGACAGCTTACCGCTTGCTGGCCGAAAAAGATTTCCAAAAGGCAGGCCTGTTAGCCCAGCAGTTAGACGATCAGAACCGCGCCCGCCAAAGCCAGACTCGCGAGATGCAGCAGCGGGTGGAAGCTATGCTCCAGTTGACGGAAGAGGATACCCCCCTGATCTTTGCCGCCGATCCTGACTTTAACCAGGGGGTTGTGGGTCTGGCTGCCTCCCGGATCATGGAAATGTATTACCGGCCCGCAATTGTGGCCTACCGGAACGAAGAATATACGCGCGGCTCCTGCCGGAGCATCCCGGGTTTTCACATCACTGAGGCTATGGATCAGTGTGCTGACCTGCTCGTCCGGCATGGGGGGCACGCCGCAGCGGCAGGATTTACGGTGCTCAACCAGCACCTCGATGTGTTTATCGCTCGAATGAAAGCGATTGCTGCGGAGAAGTTGGGCGATCTGAGCTTGCTGCGCAAGACCCTTGAAGCCGACCTGGAGATTCCCCTGGCTCAACTCAACTTTGCGATGTTTGGCTGGCTCGAGCAGATCCAGCCTACCGGCTATGGAAACCCGGATCCGTTATTCGTCACCCGGAACCTGGAGGTGCGCGGAAGATGGGCGGTAGGCAAAGAGAAACAACACCTGAAGTTAAAAGTTACGGATGGCCGCAACACGGTAAGCGCCATTGCTTTCCGGATGGGTCACCTCGAAAAAGATCTTCCAGCGCGTATAGATCTGCTGTATTCTTTTGAAAAGAATGAGTTCAATGGGCAGATTGAGCCGCAGCTCAATGTAAAAGATATCAAACCGGCAGGATTTGCCTTTTAGAAAAATGGCGGCGTAAGCGCCCCGCTTTTCTGTTTACATTTTAATCGGTAAACCGGTACTTGATCAAAGTCCAGGTCGCCTGAAAAGCGTCCTTGATCCCGATTTTCTTGCCCTGCGAATAGTCTCGCGGGTTGAAAGTGATTGGTGATCAGGGTAAGAATTTTGTTTGCCACCATGTTCCAAAAATAGAGACCGATTATAAATAACAGTTTAGGATCACGCAAGCATTTGCTTATGGCATGCTATAATGTAAGATATTAAAGAGTCGCGGATGCTTCCCAGGTCCATTCTCCATTACTGGAGGGAATGCCAATGAGTTCAACGCCCGCCAAACCGGCTGGTCAAACCACCGCCGCAACCGATACCCACGCTCAATATATCCCCCCGCCGATCAGCAAGATCGAGGATACCGGTCTTTCCCCGCTATGGGTACAGGATCTTGCCTTAAAAATCCTGTATTTCCAGGGCTATCTGACGGGCTTCAAAATGGCAGAAGAACTGGCGCTGCCTTTTGCCGGGGTTGTCGACCAGATCCTGGAAACCCTAAAACGGGAAAAGTTAGTTGAAGTGAAATCTTCACAGATGGGATTAGGGGAAGGAGCTTACCAGTACGCAATTACCGGTGCGGGGATCGCGAGAGCGCGCGAAGCTTTGGAGCGCAGCCAATATGCCGGACCGGCGCCCGTACCGATCCAGGCTTACAATGAAGCCTTCCGGAAACAAAGCCGGGGTAGATTCCTGGTTACCAATCGTATGATGCGGCAAATCCTCAGCACGCTGGTTCTTTCCGAGAAAACCTTCCAACGCATCGGTCCCGCGGTAAATTCTGGCACTTCCATTTTCTTGTATGGACCCCCGGGGAATGGAAAGACCAGTGTTGCAAAAGCGATTGGCAATATGATGCTAACCCAATCGATGTATATCCCCTACGCGATATATGTCGATGGCCAGATTGTAAAGATGTACGACTCCGTCAACCACCAGCTGGCTTCGGAAACGGATCACTCTCCAAATGGGACTGGCTCTCTGCGGACTGGCGCGCGACGCGATCCTCGCTGGATACGTATCCGCCGGCCTTTTATCGTTGTAGGCGGTGAATTAACCCTGGCCGGGTTGGATCTGGTCTTTGACGATGTTCACAAGTTTTACGAAGCGCCTTTCCAGGTGAAGGCCAACGGCGGCATCTTATTAATCGATGACTTTGGCCGGCAGCAGGTTCGCCCGCGCGATTTATTGAACCGCTGGATCGTACCCCTTGAGAACCGGATTGACTATCTAACCTTGCATACCGGCCGGAAGGTCGAAGTACCCTTTGATGTGCTGGTAGTTTTTTCCACAAACCTTCCACCGAAGGATCTGGTGGATGAAGCCTTTTTACGTCGCTTACGGCACAAGATCGAAATCGGCGATCCATCTTTCGAGGAATACCGGGAGATCTTCCGGAGGGTGTCCGAGAGCAAAGGCATTACCTATAACGACCAGGGACTTGCCTATCTGCTCCAGGAATGGTATATCAAACGCAATCGTAAGCTTCGCGCATCACATCCCCGCGATCTATGCGACCAGATCCAGGATATCGCCCGTTACCTGGCTGTCGAACCTGCCATGACCCGGGATTTACTCGACCGCGCTGCCGAATCATACTTTGTCGAACTGTAATCTATGTTGGAAGGTCTGCCGCGTCCGTTTGTATTTGCTCACCGGGGTGCTTCTAAATACGCGCCGGAAAATACATTAGCCGCTTTCAGATTAGCAGTTGAGCAAGGTGCTCAGGCACTCGAGTTAGATGCAAAACTATCGCGCGATGCCCAGATCGTCGTAATCCATGATGCCACCCTGGACCGAACCACCGGGACAGCCGGGAAAGTCTGCGATACGCCGCTTTCTGCCCTGCGCGAGCTGGATGCGGGAAGCTTTTTCTCGGCGCGTTTCCAGGGAGAAACAATCCCTACCCTGAGCGAAGTGTTTGAAGAAATCGGCAGGCGGGTATTGATCAATGTCGAGTTGACCAATTACACAACCCCCAATGACGGGCTGGTTGACGGCGTGGTGGATCTGGTCAAACGCATGGGTATGCAAGAGAGCGTGCTCTTTTCTTCCTTTTTCCCGGCAAACCTGTTCCGGGCCAAAAAGCTGCTGCCGGATGTCCCTTGCGGCTTACTGACCTGGGCGGGGATCGCCGGCGCCTGGGCGCGCTCTATCCCGGGCGATTGGATCCCCCACGAGGCGCTTCACCCCTATTTGACAGATGTAACTGCCCGTCTGGTTGAAAAAAACCATCGGAAGGGACGTAGAATCCATGTCTGGACGGTCAATCAGGCCGCGGAGATGCGCCATCTGGTGGGATTGGGTGTGGATGGCATCTTTACGGACGATCCGCTGTTAGCATTACAGACTTTTGGAGTCACACAATGATCCCTGAAGCCTGGCTGGACGAAGCCGTAGAGCGGATCGCGCCCCAACTGCGCACGACGCCTCTGACCTACGATCCCAAATTGGGGATCTATTTGAAATGGGAAAACAAACAGGTTACCGGATCGTTCAAAATCCGCGGGGCGTTGAATAAAGTGATGTCACTGCAGTCCTGGGAGCAGGCGGCCGGTCTGGTAGCAGCCTCGGCGGGGAACCACGGGCAAGGAGTGGCTATGGCAGCCCGTCTGGTAGGCGCCGATTGTACGGTTTTCGCCTCCGAGCATGCCTTTCCTACAAAAGTGGAGGCAATGCGCGCGCTGGGGGCGCGTGTCTGCCTGGTCGAGGGCGGTTATGCAGAAGCCGAACGGGCTGGGATGGCTTTTGCGGCTGAAACAAAATCGACCTGGGTATCCCCCTATAATGATCCTCAGGTTATTGCCGGGCAGGCCAGTTTGGGGCGAGAGGTTATCCGGCAGCTTGAGGAAATTCAGACCGGGTGTGTCTGGGTAGTTCCGGCAGGTGGGGGTGGGCTGGTGTCGGGGATTGGCATGTCCATCACGAATTTAAAACCGAGACCCCATCTCACCGCAGTCCAATCGACGGCATCCCCATTTCTGTTCGAGCTTTTTCAGGGTGGATGCCAGGAAGATGTCCAAGAACTGCCCAGCCTGGCAGATGGTCTGGCCGGAGAGGTCGAACCCGGTTCTGTCACCATTCCGCTGACTAAACGGTGTG
>Ga0105104_10000017_pt1 | contig 137895 bp, 115 predicted proteins | sample PPLLaktember2015_3_FD_87034 | JGI IMG/M metagenome (GOLD analysis project Ga0105104, IMG submission 87034) | Freshwater sediment microbial communities from Prairie Pothole Lake near Jamestown, North Dakota, USA - PPLs Lake P7 Core (6) Depth... | ecosystem: Environmental > Aquatic > Freshwater... | reverse complement strand
TCTGTATATGAGGGGTATTATAAAAGACGCGAGAGTATTTTATTGCCCGGCTACACCTGCTACAGAAAAGGGTTATCTATACGAATCTTATGTAGAACCCCTTCCACCTGATAATACCAGTCGGGAATGGGGTACACTGCCGCAAAAATATAACGTAGGCCAAAATCAATGGGTGCGGGTAGCAGTAACGTGGTTCCCGGTAGACCTTTCTGTCGTAAGAGAAGTAGGTGATGTGAAATTCCCGCATTGGACTGCTCGAAAGTTTGAAAAATTAGAATCTCGCATACCGTTTATTTCAGATAAGATTTGGAACACTACTGCACAAAAAGGTATGGGAGAGTTGTCCCATAACCAGGGAAGTCAGTACGGATTGAACGCAGCGTTCAAGGACGGCCACGTTGTTTTTACAAAAGGGCCTAAGACAAAGGGAGATAAGGGTCCCTTTGATGAAGAGGTATGGACACTGTTTGGAAGTACTGGCGCCGGTAATCAAAAGGCCTATCTGCGTTTCCAGTATGTTATATACACTGCTATTCAACCATAATGTAATTTGACCGAAATTTGAGTTTTCACAGGCAACTGACTGATATAAAGACAGGAGCATTACTGGTGAAAGTAATGCTCCTGTTTGTTTTTATAAAGAAATAGTTAATGTGGGCAGGGGGGTATTAGTTTCTTGACAGGCCGGATGAGGTAAGATAAAAAAGGGGCGATAAATCAGTATCAGCAAAATCCCTAAGTTTTAATAGAGGTATTTATGACAAGGAAAGTTCTTACATTTACCTTATTTGCATTTCTTTTGGCTGACAGTGCGCTTTTTGCCTCTCAGGATAGTAATGCCTGGCAGCCGAACGAGAAACTGGCCGGCCTGGCAAAACTTTTTGAAACCCCAAATGTGCGTCAAATCACGGTCGACCAAAACAGGCCTGCAGATTTCGACTCGGTACAGAAGGCGGTTGACGCTGTTGCCAAAGACAATAACGAAAGGGTAGTTATACTTATAAAGCCCGGCTTTTATAAAGAACGGGTCCTGATACCCCAGGACAAGCCTTTTATTACCCTTCGCGGCACTGACCCTTATAAAACGATTATAAGTTACGACCTTAACGCCCAGATGGCCAAGCCCGATGGCTCAAGGACGTATGGTTCCGATTGCGCGACATTTATATCTAAAGATGCCTGCGATTTAATTTTGGAAAATCTCACTATTGAAAATACTTACGGCCCGCATCCGCAGGCCCAGGCGGTCAAGCTGGCTTCAGATAGGGCATTAGCCGTTAACTGTCGTTTCCTTGGCGGTCAGGACACGCTGATGACCCATTCGGGCAGGCAGTATTATTTGAATTGTTTCATCGAAGGCGGCACGGATTTTATTTATGGCCACTCGCAGGCCGTGTTTGAAAATTGCCTTATTCGCTCCAGGGAAAGCAGTCATATCACAGCTCACGCCGCCACAGAGCCCAATCTCCCCACAGGTTATGTGTTTTATAATTGCCGGATTGTGACGGATGAAGGAGTTTCGACAGACCTCGGCAGGCCTTGGCGGCCTTATGCAAAGGTGGTTTATTATAATTGCTGGCTCGACAAAGGCGTAAAGCCCGCAGGCTGGGATAATTGGCGAGATCCTGCCCGTGAAAAGACAGCCTTTTACGCCGAATATAAAAGCTCAGGCCCCGGCGCAAATCCGGAGGCGCGAGTAAAGTGGTCTCATCAGCTTACGAAAAAAGAAGCCAAAAAGTTTCTGCCGGGAAAATTTATGAAAGTCGGCGGGAAAACAATCGACCCCTGGCTGAAAAAAATTCTCAATTTTAGAAAGAAACTGTAAAGAGGTTTGATATGAATAAAATACGAATAGTCACTATAGGAGGCTTCGGCCATATAGATGCTGTGTTTCGCGATTTGGTTGGTATGGACGAGGCCGATTTGCTCGGTCTGGCGCCGGCTTATGCGGGCGAGGATATCTCTAAATTTCTTAAGCTCGAACCCGGAGTTGGAAAAAAGGTATATGACGACTATAAACAGATGCTCAAGACGCTCAAACCCGATGTCGCGGTTGTCAGTACGAGACTTGATTTAATTGGCGAACTGGTAATGAACGCTGCTGACGTGGGCTGTCATATAATTACGGAAAAACCCTTGGCCCTCGATATGCCGACTCTGGAAAAAGTTTGCAAATCGGTTGAGAAAAATAAAATTAATCTTATGGCTATGCTGACTATGCGCAGCGACCCGCAGTTTGTGGCCGCAAAGCAGGTTTACGACAGCGGCGCCATAGGCAAGGCGATTTTGGCTAACGGCCGAAAGAGTTATAGGTGGGGCACAAGGCCTGATTGGTTTGGCGATAAAGACAAATACGGCGGTACGATTGGCTGGGTCGGCATTCACGCCTTCGATTTTATAAATTATGTTACAGGACTGGAGTTTACGAAGGTTGCCGCGATGAAAGGCAATCTGGCGCATAGCGATAGACCTGCCTGCGAGGACAATTGCGTCCTTATAGCCGAGTTGAGCAACGGCGGTCACGCTTCGATGAGTGTTGATTACTGCCGGCCCGAAGAGGCTCCGACCCACGGCGACGATTGGATAAGGGTCATCGGCACAAAAGGCGTTCTCGAAGCCAGCCTGTCCAAAAAGAATTGCACCGTTATCAGCAAAGACAAAGGTATTTTCGAACAGCCTCTGCCCGAAGGTAAGGACAAGATGTTCCGCAGGTTCCTTTTGAATATCCTCGCCGGCAAAACAGAAGAAAACGAGGAACTCAAGCGGCTGTCTTTTATGCTTACAAAAGTATGTTTGCTTGCCCGCGATGCTGCTGAGCAGAACAAAATCATAGATATAAAATAATTAGCTGTTTGTCATTGCGAGCGAAGCGAAGCAATTTACGTATTCCCGCCAACAAACCGATTACCTTCATTATAAGCCATCCTTAAGAATAACAGGGTATATTTCCTTATAGTAGATTCATCAAGCGATTTTAAATTGGTTTTGTCTGTAGTATCCGCTTAAAAGACGTTTCCGCAACAGTAGACCCCAGCCGCTTTTACCGCAGATAAGTCCTTTAGAGATAAATTTTTATAGGGTGGCAAATTATCTTGATTTTTATATAACTAATTGTGTATAATATATTTACGCAAATCAGGGATGAGATTTTAGGAGGCGATGTATGGAAAGAAGGTCCGCGACAGCAATTTTCGCATTTCTGATTTTGTCGGTCTGCGCACAGTTGGTTCAGGCGAGGCAAATATATGTTTACCCTCAGCAGCAGCTTTCAGAATCGATATTAAATTTTGTTGTGGAGTCTGTCCAATCTCCCCAGTATCCAAATATTCAGGCCGCGATAGATGACGCCTGCGATGGCGATATTATTTATCTTGCCCCCGGCAGATTTAAAGGCGATGGCAACAGAGACCTCGATTTCAAAGGCAAGGCTATAACCGTAAGCGGCCTCGACCCTAACGACCCAAATGTTGTCGCCGCGACAATAATAGATTGCAATGGAACCGAAACAGATATGCACAGAGGATTTTATTTCCATTCAGGCGAAGATGCCAATTCCGTCATCCGCGGCCTGACAATCAAAAACGGCTGGCAAAATCTTGGTGGAGGAGTCTTGTGTGAATACGCCAGTCCGATTATATCTCACTGTAACATAATCGACTGCTCGGCGAACAATAACGGCGCAGCGGTTGATTCCGAGTATAGTTCACCTGTTCTGACAGACTGTAATATCGTCGGCAACAAAATCACAAGCGCTATCAGACTTTATAATTATTACATGGCATATTCGGAAGATTCCAATCAGATTCTGATACAAAACTGCATTATCAAAGATAACGTCTCAAACAGCAGCAGCCGATACGGAGGAATTTATTGCAGCGGCGGATATGTTAATATTGTAAATTGTCGTATTGAAAACAATCAGTATTACGGTATATACGGTTCATACGGATTAGTTAATATCCGTGGTTGTCAGATTGTTTCCAATGGCATAAGTGACAGTTCACAGAAAGCCGGTATTGGAAGTGGCCAAAGCTGCAGAATGACTATTGAAGATTCCGAAATAACCGGCAATTTCGGCATTGGTATATCCCACTGCGAATCCGTCAAAAACTGCACTGTTTCATACAATCTCGGCAGAGGATTGTCTGAGTGCAGAGGAGAAATTGTTGATTGCAGCATCATCGGCAATGGCAGCGACGGCATTTATAATCCATACAACTATTACGCATCAGATATCATTAACTGTGTTATAGCCGATAACAACGGCTGCGGAGTTTATTATAGCAGCGGTACACAAAAACTTACCAACTGTACAATAGTCGACAACAATGCAAGCGGCGTGGTGATAGGCAGCGCAACCGTTAGCATTACTAACTGCATCGTCCGCAATAATACCGGCTGGCAGATTACAGGCGTTAAATCGACGACAAAAATTACCTACACAAATTCTTATGACGGCACTGGTAGTCTCTGGTATGGGGGATTTCCCGGCGCCGGTAATATTGACTGCGACCCGTGTTTTGTTTCTAATGCTGATTTTCATATAAGGTCGGATTCTAAATGCGTAGATGCCGGCACAAATGATGCCAACTTTGTTACGGAAGCTAATGATATTGAAGGCACAACGCGAATTCTCGATGGCAACGGCGACGGTATCGCAAAAGCTGATATGGGAGCGTACGAATATGATGACAGCAGGCCTTTAATATCAGCATGGGCAGACCGAATATTATATTTGAATAATGCTCAACCGCAGCCGCAAAACATATTGTTCGTGAAAAATGCCGGTTCAGGCGTTTTGAATTACTATATTGAGTCCGATTGCAACTGGCTTACTATAATACCGGCTCAAGGCGTATCATCCAGCGAAATCCAGCAGGCCGATGTTTTGATTGATACCAACGGCCTCGAATTTGGCGATTATGTCTGCACAGTAAAAATATATGACTCCAATGCCCTGAACAATCCGATGATTGTTCTGCTGAACGTTCATATCGGCAATCTTTGGACAGTGCCGACTGATTTTAATACCATTCAGGCTGCCGTCAACGCGGCACAAAGCTACGACCATATTTGCGTCCTTGACGGTATATACACAGGCAGCGGAAATGATAATGTGGATTTCATCGGTAAAAATCTTGTGCTTTACAGCAAAAATGGCCCCAAAAACTGCATTATTGACTGTAATTTCAGTTCTAACGGTGGTTTCAAATTCACATCCGGAGAATCACTTGGAACCGTTCTTGACGGATTTTTGATAAAAAATGTGTCCACGGCGATACATTGTGAGGGCAGCAGTCCGACAATTATAAATTGTAATTTTTTGGAAACGGTGACGACGATTAATTCATACGATTGCGATACACTGTTTATTAAAAATTGCGATATGAATTCTGCATTCTTGGCAATCTCTGGTTCTCATATTGGTAAGTTGTTGGTTGAAGATTGCAATATGATTTCTACGAAATTCATAGGAGGGGGGATTATATATATCATGATGGAAGATGTGAAAGATGCACAGGTTACCAATAGTATCATGACCGGAAATGGACAGAATACAGGATTATATTTTTACGGCACGCAGTTAACTGTAAATAATTGCCGAATAACAGGCACTAAAATAGCTTGCCGATCTTATGCATGGAAGACCGACTTTACTAACTGCACATTTACTCAGAATTATAATTCCAGCGGAAAAACAATTCAATGTGATGTCTATGGTCCAACGCCGCAGGTTAATTTTACAAATTGCATTTTGTGGGATGAAAGCAATTCCATTTCCATATCTCCATCGACTGCTGCGAACATTACTTATTCCGATATTCGCGGCGGATGGGACGGCATTGGCAATATAGACTGCGACCCCTGTTTTGCCGAATTGGGATATTTAGATGACAATGATACGCTGGATTCTCATGATGATTTCTGGGTTGAAGGCGATTATCATTTGAAGAGCCAGGGCTGGCGATGGGACGAAACAGCTAATCAATGGACATGGGACAATGTAACAAGCAGATGTATCGATGCGGGCTCGCCCGGCTATCCTTTAGGTGAGGAGCCAATGACATTGCCGGTTGATCCACTTAACAGGTTTGGTGTAAACAAAAGAATTGATATGGGTTGTTACGGAAGAACCGCCGAGACTTCTATGCCGCCTTATGACTGGGCTTTGCTTTCCGATATGGACAATAGCGGCAAAGTTAATTTTGCCGATTATTCTTATCTGACACAATTTTACGGTTCATCCGGCGAAAAATTAGATGGCGATTTGAATAGAGATGGTCGAATCGATTTAGAAGATATTTATTTAATTGTTGCCGATTGGCTTGACAATACCGATTGGGTCTTGAGCCTGTAAGAATAGAATAAACAGGGATTATCTAAAACTATTCCTCAAACGAAAACGATATTTCTTGCCTATCCTGTTTTAAATTCTCCTTTTATTTTGCGATATATTCGAAATAATCAAAATCGGCCTTTTGCCGTCTACCGGTAAAGTCCTGCACGCATATTCCCACCATCGTGCCCGTAAAACAGCCGTCAATGCAGTGTTCATCGCTCAATGTCGTTATATCAAACTCCTGATTGATTGTCTGCCAGCTTTTGCCGTCCAGTGAATATGAGAAATACAGCTTATCGTATTTGACCTCAGCCTTCAGGTGGCAGCTTTTCTGTTTCAAAGATATCTGTTGTTCAAGAAGTTCAGTATATTTATTATTCTGATTAAAGCAGACGGTCAGACATTTTCCGAGCGTTTCATCGTGCGTTATTTTCAGGTAATAAAAATTAAAATTGTCATATAAGCAGACAAGTCCTGCCGCCTGCTGGTAAGTTTCAGGCTCGAATTCAACACAGGTTTGCGCAGAGCAGTCGAGCGAGGTTATCCTTCTTGCAATCAGGCTTTGGCGGAATTTTGAGCCAAGCGATTCTCTGCCGTACATTCTCAGCCAGCCCGGCCGTTCCTTGAGCGTCAGCCAGCTTTCATCCGGCATAACCCGCAAGGTATTGAAATGCAGATTGAGCGTCTTGCCGTTGAAATCATCTCTCGCAGGTTGCGGTTTGAACGGATGCGGCGGCAATCCCGGAGAGGGGACTTCTACCTGCGGGTCGTTTCCGCCTGCTTCCAGTCGCAGCCAGCCGTCGGGGTCCCATTTTACTTTTTGGATAGCTGTTTCTCTGCCGAGGACGCACCTTTTTTGCGGCATTACCGGTCTGCCGCACAGGTGTACCAGATACCATTGTCCGTTTTGTGTCTCGACCAGGCCGCCGTGCCCGGCCCTTTGCAGCACAAGTTGGGGTTTGTCTTTGGAAGTAAGTATCGGATTGTCAGGCTGGGTTTCATAAGGGCCGAAAAGATTTTTCGACCTTGCCAGTGATACGGCATGATTAAAGCTTGTGCCGCCTTCAGCGACAAGGAGATAGTAATATCCGTTTCGTTTATAGATATGTGGCCCTTCGGTAAGGCCCAGGCCGGTGCCGTTGAAGATATTTTTGATTGGCCCGACAAGTTTTTTCGCATTTGGGTCATATTCCTGTATGATAATTCCGCCAAAGCGTCTTTTGTCTTGGTAGCGGTGATTCCAGAGCATATTGACCAGCCATTTTCTGCCGTCGTCGTCGTGAAACATTGATGGGTCGAAGCCCGAACTGTTGAGATATATCGCCTCCGACCAGGGGCCTGTGATGTTTGGCGCGGTTGTGAGGTAATTGTGTACGTCTTTGTAGGGGCCTCTGATGGTTCTCAGGTTGGAGAAAATGAGGTGGAATAAACCATTGCAGTAAGTCAGGCAGGGAGCCCATACTCCGCCGGAGCTTGGATTGCCGAGCATATCTATATGTTTTTCTGATGTCAGGGCGTGTCCGGCAAGTTCCCAATTTATCAGGTCTTTTGAGTGGTGAAATATTACTCCGGGCATCCATTCGAAGGTTGAGTTTGCGATGTAGTAATCGTCTTTGACGCGGACGATTGATGGGTCGGGATAGAAGCCGGTCAGAATAGGGTTTTTGATTGTTTCTGCCACCTGCACCTCCAGAATTTCGCTTCGATTTATTCTGTAGAATTTTTTTAAATGCGCCCGGCGGGATTCGAACCTGCGACCTTTGGTTTAGGAAACCAACACTCTATCCAACTGAGCTACGAGCGCGAAAGACTGGTTAAAGTTTTAACTAATAATCTTTAGCTGTTAAACTTAAGCTGTTAAACTTCAAATGTTAATCTATGGCTATTAAGTTTTAAAAAATAGAGGGGGATTATCTGAGTTTTAACGACCTCTTGGCACGCCTTCTTCTTTTAAGGATGTTCCTGCCGCCTTTGGTTCTCATTCTTGCTAAAAAGCCGCTTTTGCGCTTCTTTTTAATCCTGCTTTTACGATGATTTTCCATTTTAGCTCCGTTTAATAATTTTTGCCTATTTTGCGCGAAAAAGGCCACAATTTCAACATATTTTTAAGGATACCCTCCGGCTTTACTTTCAGGCTTTCCAGAGGTATAATCCCGTTATGTCCAAAGAAATAAAACTGCCCCAATTCGGTAAAACAATGACAGAAGGCGCCATTGTCAACTGCCTTGTCAAAACAGGCCAAAAAGTCAACAAAGGCGATATCCTTTTCGAAATAGAAACAGATAAGGCAACTCTCGAAATGGAGTCGCCGGACGAAGGATACGTCAAAACGATTATCGCTCAAAACGACCAAACTGTCGCGGTAGGGGACGTCCTTTTAATCCTCGGCGAAGAAAACGAAAAAGTAAGCGTAAAGGCCGCTATTAAAAAATCCCCTCCGAAACAAGCCGAAAAAATCGCGAAAATAACAACTAAAGAAGATATTGTTACAACATTGAAAGAGGCAAAAACAGGCGGTCAGCAGGTCTATAAACTCGGACAAAAAGTACCCCTGAGCAGACTCGGCCAAATAACGGCAGGACAGATGCTTAAATCGAAACACGAAAAACCCTGCTTTTATCTCACGGTCAATGTCGATGTTACAGAACTTACCGCTCTACAGGAAAAGCTGAAAGTCTCTGTCAATGACTTTATAATAAAAGCACTGGCGATGGGCATGGTTAAGTGGCCGATTATGACAGGCAGACTCGAAGGAGACTCAATAAGACTTGCTGATTCGCCGGGCATAGGAATCGCCATAGCGGTAAAAGACGGAATTGTCGCGCCGGTGGTGAAAGACGCGGCTGGAAAGAACCTTTCGCAGATAGCCGAGTGCAGAAAAGACCTTTTCGAACGATTAGAAACGGGAAATTTGTCGAGCGACGATTTTAAAGATGGGTGCATAACCGTGAGCAATCTCGGGGAGCTGGGCATAGATTCCTTTATTCCTGTCGTTATACCCGGCCAGTGCAGTATTCTGGGAGTCGGAAAAATTGCAGAATCGTGCGTGATGCATAAAGATAATATGGCCGTTCGCAAGTTTATGAAGATGACGCTTGCGGTTGACCATAGAATCGCAAACGGGGCCGAGGCGGCACAGTTTTTAAGTTTCGTTGTTGATTTGCTGGGCGAAGCGCAGAAACTGCAATAATATAAAGGCGAGTAAATTTTAATTCAGGTGACTGTTTCTATTTTAATTCTAATCTTCTTTTTTGTCGTATTTTCACTCACTACTTAATGTGTTTTTTCGATAAATATAACGACCTAACACCCATCCTTGATTCACTTCGTTAGACTCATTTCTCCATTCGATTAAAACCCAACGTTTTTTGTTTTTGAATTTCAATATCTTAACTTTACATGGATAGTGGAGTATCGCAATTATCTGACCTCTCTTTTGGGGCGTAGCATAAACACTCAAATCCTCAATATTTACAAAAGGAGGATGAATGACTTTTTGAGAGGTCTTGCCTATCTGGCGTACCTCTTGCTTACGAAAGTGTATATTCCTTGCAATTGTTTCTGGATTTAGCACAGTATTTTTTGTTGCTTCTTTATAAAATGCCGTAATGTAAATAGCAATGATAGTCCCAAGAATAAGACCGATTAACCATCTAATTGGCTTTGGGATTTTCCCCCAAAGATGTTTATTCTCCTGCTTAAATATATTCTTATTGTTGTTCTCGTCCCAGATATATTCTTCTAAAATATTTTTAATATGTTCTTGGCTAAATTGCTCATCTTCTATGACGAGTGAATCTCTAATCATTGTTACTGATGGTGCAAAATCCCCAAGGCTCTTTTGTAGGGAGATAAATGTGTCTTCCCACTTATACGAAAGCCTTTCAATCATTTTTTGAGCACTTAGAGATGGCTCTAAAAGCTTCTGCAATAACTCGGATGCCCTGTCTTGTATTTTGAAATGTTCAAGAGTTTTTATGTAATTTGCCTCCATCTCTTCCCATCTTTGCATAGACTTTTGTATGTCACTGACAACATCCGGTATTTTGAAATGTTCAAGAGTTTTTAGATGATTTGCCTCCATCTCTTCCCATCTTTGCATAGACTTTTGTATATCACTGACAACATCCGGTATTTTGAAATGTTCAAGAGTTTTTAGATGATTCGCCTCCATCTCTTCCCATCTTTTCATAGATTTTTGTATATTTGTTAAAGTATTGAAAGCCCCAACTTTTTTTATTTGCTCCTCAGCCTTTCTTCTTGCCTCAATAGCAGTTTTTAGAGTGCTCATTTTTTATCCTGTCCTTTTCTGATCGGTCTGAACAGAGGCAGGTTACGGCCTGCTGTCCCGATATATCTTAGCTTTTATGCTATTTTACCACATAAACCTGTATATTTAAAAACTGTTTTTTATTGATTATTTTTACAGGAGACAATAGTAAAGCCGAGATAGTTGAACGGGGGGCGTGAAAGGGAAGAAAGGTATGAAAAGTGTGAAAGGGGAGAGAGATTCTTCCCCGATGCGTCGGGGTCTACGCTGCGGCTCCGACGCTGCGCTCAGAATGACAGCACAGGCGGATTTAAGATGACCCCGATTAGATAGCCGAAGCGTCCCCGATGGGATAGTTTAAGCGGGAAACCCCGCACCAATTCATTATACCGTAGTGATATAGGATTAATTGAATACTTAATAGGTGCGGGACAAGCGAACCCCGGAACATTCGAAAGAAAAAAAAACAGAAAAAAATCGACCAGGTTTACGATGAGATAAAAAAGAAATACGGCGACGACAGCCTAAAGCGAGGCGATTAAATAAAGAGGCCAAATAAATTACGGGGATTCTGTCAGCCAATTTCCCGATAGGGCACGAAGGTCTTTTAAATCGACAAAACCATCGCCGGTTGGAACAGGAGCGATATCGCCTATCACGTTTTCAGTCAGCCAATTTTGAGCTAATTTAGCGAAATCCTGAAAGTTGACTTTACAGTCTTGATTAATATCGCCGGTAATTGCGCCGCACCATCCGCCGAGCCATGCCCAGAGCCACCAGGCGGCGTAAGCTTTCTGATTTCCATTTAAAGCCTCGGTATGAGCCGGGGAGCAGCTATACCAATCGACATTTACAGTATGGGAGTTTTGCCAATTGATTGCCCAGTTGCTTTCGCGCGAGCCGTTGCCATCGCTATCATAATAGCAGGTGTCGAGGCACAATAGCGGCATATAATTGACCAGTTGGTCGGGGTCATAGCTTTCGATATCGGCGAAATCGTACAGAACCTTGTTATTGGCAATGCAGTAGTCGCGGATCTGCTGATTGCGAATATTGACGTTCCCTGCAGCACCTGTCCCATTAAGATGCCCCGTCATATAAACGAACATAACATTCGGATAGTCGGTCTCAAGACCGTTCATTAGAGTCAGATATGTATTTATCTCCGCTTCTGTACCGTCTACCTGCCCGCACCATGACCATATAATCACATTTACCAGAGGACGGGTTGAACCTTTACCTGTATTTGGGTCCGGAGGTCCGAGATATGTTCGTGTTCGAGCTTCCCATGTAACACGATCAGGATTGCCTAAATCACCATCCATAAAATAATCGTCCAGATGAAGGGTACCGCCTGTGCCGCTTTCAGACCATGCGAAAATATTGGTTGGCAGAGATAAACCTTTTCCGCCGCCATTGGCAAAGGCAATTAGTCCGTTCATCCCCGTGATAAGCTGAGAGCCGTGAGATGTATGGCCGTAGGCGATATGCAGCGAGGTTTTTGCCTGCTCTATGGCTGATTGGGGAATCGCTGTAATATCAGTACAGGTATGATTAATAATAATCGCAAGATTTGGGTCGGTGGCTTTTGCGGTGTTGTTCGCAAACAGGATAAAACTTAATAAAACAGCCGTACAAGTTAGTCTTTTGAGTTTCATAACTTCTCCCTGATAATGTTCATTTGTGAAAAATAGCCATTCTAACTCCTATTAATAATTATAAGCAAAATAGCTCCAATTTCAATGAAAAAGCGACGTTTTTTGTTGGGAAACGGCGATTAGTGATGGAAAATGCTGGACAATTAACGGGAATTGGGGCTAATATAAACGGCGATAATGCCGTTTATGGCATATATGTCCCCGTAGCTCAATTGGATAGAGTGCTGGCCTCCGAAGCCAGAGGTTTCGGGTTCAACTCCCGACGGGGATAATTTCCTCAGAAACACATTTTTTCCCACGCAAACGACTAAATTTAGCGACCGATAATATTGTTTTTAATTGTATTTTTTTGTCCTCAAAACCGGCCTTTCCGTGAAATATAACCCAAATAATAACACGATGTTAAGAGCGGCGGCAGTATTGTCGAAAAAACAACAGGAATACAGAGATATTATAGTGCATCTTCGTCGAGTATTGGTTTGTCCGACAATAAAAGAGAAAATTAAAATGAAAAAGATATTAACGCTGATAGTTACGATGGTTTTGTTGATATCACTTGCTGCTATAGGAGCGAATGAACCCAATGACAGTTCTGTGCCGAAGATAATTGTGGGCGGTACAGGCGACAGCCAGGAGCTTATGCGGGCACTTGCCAAAGCCCTGATAGAAAAACTCGGCAGCGGCATAATAGAAGTGCCCGACAGTATCGGCTCCAAGGGTGGTATAAGGGCGGTTGCTGAAGGCCAAATCGATTTGGCAAGGGTCGCCCGTCCGCTTAAAGAAGACGAGAAAAAACTCGGTCTTACATACGAGCTTTTCGCCAAGTCGCCGGTGGTCATTGCGGTTAATCCGAGCGTAGCCGATATTAATAATATTACGACCGAGCAGCTAATCGGTATTTATTCCGGAAAAATTAAGGATTGGAGCCAGCTCGGTATTGGGGCGGGAAAGATATACCCAATTACCAGAGAATCAGGCGATTCAAGCCTGGCAGTTCTGGAAGGAAAAATACCCGGCTTTGCGGATATTAATGCTCCGGCCGTCAAGGTAATTTATACAACGCCTGAGACAGTTGCCGCCTTGACGGAGCATAAAGGAACTATCGGTTATATACCTTTGTCGATGGCAGTTGGAAAACAATTGAGAATATTGAAAGTTAATGGCGTTTACCCATCGAGCGAAAATGTTCTTGATGGGAAATATGAAATAACAGTTCCTTTGGGCATTGTTTATAAAGAGCAGCCCAAAGGGCTTGCAAAAAGTTTTATTGATTTTATTTACAGCAAAGAAGGGCAGAAAATTATTACCAGGATGGGGGCCATTCCTGTCAGATAAATCAGTCATAAGAATAACGGAACTTAGCGGATAGAAAAATGTTCAGATCGATAAAGACAAAGATGATGGTTATGCAGATAGGGCTGGTTCTTTCTGTGGTTGTCGGCTTGGGCATTATTTCGTACTTGATAACATTTTCTTCTCTCAGGAATAGTCAGCAGCAAAATCTTGAATACCTGGCGATGCATATCGGAGTAAAAATAAGCGAGATAATAAGCAGTAAAGGGCAATTACTTGAAAGAATAGCCGATGCGGAAGCGGTAACAAACTACGCTAAAAAACATCAGGACGCTGAATTAGCCAAATATTTTGAGGGATATACGCAGGAGTTTCCCATTCTTACTTATGTTAATGAGAAGGGGATGGAGGAATTGAAAATTGTCAACGGCAAAGTGATGACAGAACTTTCGAGTATGAGCGGTTCAGCAGTTTTTGAACGCGCAAGGAATAATCCGAACAAGGCTTTCAATTCATATACAGCCTTTTGTCCTGTAATAGACGGTCCGTGTATAGAATTCGGCCTGTATAATAAAAATTTCTTTGATGAATTCGTTGGGTTTGTTTCAAGCGAAACTCCTGTTACGGTGCTGACGGCGAATATTCAAGAATTCGACTCAGACCAGCCGGACATTGTCATTCTGGTTGATTCGGCCGGGACCGTTCTTGCCAGTCGTGATAAAGATAAAGTATTAAAGAAAATTACTGTCGAGGGAACAGACTCCGACCGCGTAATCTCCGGGATAAAAGCTGCGAAATCCGGTTTCGGCCGCGCAGTAATTTTGGGCATTGACGGCTACTTTGTTTATTCGCCTGTTCCGGGTCAAAACTGGTCCGTAATGGTTGTCCTGCCTTATCAGCAGTTTGTGGCTAAACTGAATACCTTGCGAAACACGATAGTGCTGGTTGGCTTGACTCTGCTTATCGCAGGTATGGCTTTATCGCTGGTCTTTGCTGTTGATATGACAGGGCCGATTTTGGAACTGGTTGAAAAAACAGCCTCGTTAGCTAATGGAGATTTTTCGCAAAAAATTAATATCAAATCGAAAGATGAAATAGGAATCTTAGCCGAATCTTTCAATAATATGGCGGAAAACCTGCAAAGAACTACTACATCCATAGTCAATTTTAACAGGGAACTCGCCGAACGCGAGAAAGCGGAACTCGCTCAGCAGAAATTGAATGAAGAATTAAAAGATACCGTCGAAAGACTGACAGCAGCAAATCGTGATATTGCCGATTTTGCCCATATAGCGGCGCATGACCTCAAGGCGCCGTTGCGGGCAATCGGGAGTCTGGCCGGTATAATATCAGCGGAATACAGCAATAAACTGGACGAGCAGGGCCGGCAGTACCTTGATATACTCGTAAAAAGAACTGAAAGAATGAGCCAGCTTGTAAAAGGAATTCTAAGATACTCCGAGCTTGGGTACACCGGTAAAAAAGAAATAATAGACCTCAATGGGCTTATCGACGAAGTCATAGGTGAAATTGCTCCGTCGGAAAATATCGAAATAATAAAAGAAAATGTTTTTCCGACCATTGAGGGCAGCAGAACGCACATTGCACAGGTGTTTCGAAATCTCCTGAGTAATGCCGTCAAGTATATGGACAAGCCGAAAGGTTACGTCATACTGGGCTGTGTCGAGGAAGGCAACTTCTGGAAATTCAGCGTTGCCGATAACGGCTGTGGGATTGACCAGAAATATTTTGATAAGATTTTCAAGGTTTTTCATACTCTCATCAGACGTGACGAAAAAGAAAGCGTCGGTATCGGGCTTTCAGAGACGAGAAGAATCGTTGAACAATATAAGGGCAGAATCTGGGTCGAGTCAGAACCAGGAAAAGGCAGTACGTTTTTCTTTACTTTACCAAAACAAGAAGCGGAGATAAAAAATGAAAAATTCCAGACCAATAATGTTAGTTGACGACGATGATGTAGATTCTATCATAGTGCAAAGAGCTCTTAATGAAATTAAAGTCTCTAATGAGTTGATACGCAAAGTCGACGGCGAAGACGCTTTGACTCATTTAAGAGACGAAAACAATCCAAAACCGTGTGTTATTCTTCTGGATTTGAATATGCCGAGAATAAACGGTTTTGAATTTTTGAAGATTGCCAAGGCGGATGAAAATTTGAAACGAATTCCAGTGGTGGTTTTAACTACTTCCGATGTAGACCAGAATATCGTTGACAGCTTCAATTTGGGGGTTGCAGGTTATATAGTCAAACCGGTTGATTATAAACAGTTTGTCGAGGCGATGAGAACCGTTGATATGTACTGGACATTGAGCCTGCTGCCGGAAGTGGAAAAAAGCCATGTTTCTTCGCAGGCACAGCACGCATAAAATATTTTTTAACTTTTACAGTCGGGGCAGAAGCCTTCGATTAAAACCTTCTGCCTTAGTGACTTGAAGTTCTTTGGAATCTGAACAGCCGGATAGCTGGTTCCAACAAGACAAAAGTTTTTGCCGCAGAGCTGGCACGCAAAATGCGGATGACATTGTCTTTTGCCGCATCTGTTTGCCAGTTCGAAATGCCAGATTTTTTCCCTGCAATAAGCCTTATGTACTATGTCCATGTGTACGAATGCTTCCAGCGCCCTATATATCGTAACCTTGTCATAACTAACCTTAAGCGAATCAGTAATTTGTTTTTGCGTAAGAGCCGTATCTGAATGCTGTAAAACATCGAGAATATCAAGTCGGGACTGTGTACACCGCAAATTAGCGTTCTTAAGTATATCTTTTTTTGAACTGTTCACATTCGAATTCAAACTTTAAGCTCCTTAATGACAGCAATGATGATGCTCGTGTTCTATTCGCGGTTCATTCGCAAAAAGAAGCGGGAAAACAATATCGCTTACACAACAAGGCAGCCACACTGAGAGAAATAATATCAATAACATAGACATTGCAATTGTAAGGGTAATCCGGTTCTGAGAAGTCATAAGAACATGAGATGCCGAAGCCCATGTGCTGATAAGAATGTGAGCGGCGTGCGGCAGTTTGGTCCGCGGCAGAAACCAGGCAAGGAAAATTCCTAAAAAAGCGGCCGGATTGACAATATACCATTCCTCTATAAAGCCCAGATGGATTTCCGATAAATGGTTTTCTGTTTCGTGATGTTCGGATTCGTGATGATGAAGCTCGCTGTGAGCGGGAATGTGCAGGCCGAGAGCTTTCTCGCCTAAGTAGGGCATAATCGAATCGCTCAAAGTCGCTATACCTACTGAGCCGACATATCCCACAATAATCACTACCCACAAACGGGTTTGTTTTCTGTGCAGTTTAAACATAGCGGCTGTGACCATCGCGCTTAATAAGACGTGGCTGGGATGAAATATCGTAAAAAGTGTATGACCGGCGGATGTGCCGATGTTCCTGAATAAAAGCATAAAAATCACGCCTGTAACCGCGCCTAAAGCCGTGAAGGGGATGTGTTCTTTAAGCTCGAATGATATCTGTTTTAGGTTTTTGCCGAATCCCATCTTAATTCCTTAAAAAATCGTTCTTTATACATATTTGAAGACATATTTTACCTTTATGCAACTGAGTTGCAAATATAAAAGTTCGGAATTAATTTGCCTTTTTCAAACAGATGTTTTATACTATAGTTTGAAACGAGTGTTTAAATTTATGGTGAAAATATGGCAAAAAACGCAGAAAATGAGGATGTCAGGCAGCGTCTTTTGGATGCCGGCGAGGAACTTTTTTCAGAATATGGATTTGACGGCACGAGTACCAGACAGTTAACCCAAAAAGCCAAATGTAATCTTGCCTCGGTTAATTATTATTTCGGCGGCAAATATGAGCTCTATATCGAAGTAATCCGCAGAAGGATGAAATATCTCAGGGACTTGCGAGTCGAAAGGATAAGCGGGGTAATAGCCGCCAAGGGGGAAAACTTGCAGCTTGAAGAACTAATACGAGCCTTTGCCGAGTCTTTTGTGGAGCCTTTGATGCAGGACGCAAGCGGGCAAAAATTCAGAAAGATGATAAGGTGGGAAATGCTGAATCCGAAGTTTCCTATGCAGGAATTTATCGACATAATGATGAAGCCTGTTATGGGGCTTATGATACCGGCGATAAAAAACCTTTGCCCCGGTTTGTCTGATGACAAAACGCTTTTATGTATAGTTTCCGTAGTCTCGCAACTGCTGCATACTATCCAGATGGAAGATATATTTTCAGAAGTCAGGGGTGGCGGGTTTATGCCTTTTGATATTAACCGGCGAGTTGGGCATATAGTAGAGTTTTCTTCAGCGGCTATCAAAGGTATGAGCGGCAAAAAATGATGTTGTTAAAAAGCAGAAAATTTCTGAGTTTGTTTTTGATAATCTTGTGTTTTTTGGCGGGATGTATGGTTGCGCCTGAATACAAAAGGCCTTCGACTGCCGCGGACAAGGCCGAATGGCCTTTCAGGAACAAGGAATATACACAGGACGCCAACAGTCCCGGCCGATGGTGGGAAAGATTCGACGATGAGACGACAAATACGCTGGTTCAAAAGGCGATTGAGAACAATTATGACATAAAAATAGCTGCAGCGAAGGTTTTGCAGGCTGAGGCGAACTTTAAAATCGCCGGCGGCAAACTTTTGCCTGAAGTTTCGATGGATTTCGACAGGCAATTTACGCGAAGAAGCTCCGGTCCGCCGGGGTCAGGTTCGGAAAATACAGCGGTCGTTCAAAAAACGCGGACTTATACCGGAGAATTTTCCATAAGTTATGTGCTGGACTTGTTCGGCAAGCTGCGGCACGCCAGAGAGGCTCAATACAAAACTCTGCTTGCGGCCAAAGCCGATAAGAATGCAATCATAAATTCTCTGCTCGCATCGGTTATAAATTCGAGATTGAATATTGCCACTCTTCAGAAAAGACTTGCGATTGCAAAGGCCAATACGCAAAGCCTTGCCAAGACGCTTAACATTGTCGAGGAAAGATATAAACTCGGTCTTGTCGGGCCGGTCGATGTTCGCTTAGCCAGGGAAAATCTTGCCGCTGCGCAGGTTGCCGAGCCCGAAGTCGAATTGTCTCTTAAACTGGCGGAAAATACACTTGCCGAGCTTCTTGCCGTCCAGCCCGGCAAATATGAATCTTTGAAAATAATGGCTGCCGATTTGCCACTGCCGCAGGATGTGCCTGTCGGACTGCCTGCGACTTTACTGCAGCGAAGGCCGGATATAGTCGAGGCTGAATTAAAACTTAAATCGCAAAACGAGCGAATCGGTGAGAGCATCGCGAAGCTTTATCCGGATTTGACCTTCACAGGCTCGATGGGCTGGAGGTCGAACACCTCCAACCCGATATTTGTCGATGAGGCCTGGATATATTCGACGCTTTTAAGTCTTTCACAACCGATATTTATGGGCGGCCAGTTAAAGGCGCAGGTCGACTGGGACAAGGCGAAATTTAACGAGCTTGCCGCCACATATTCGAAAACGGTTATTGCCGCGATGCGGGAAGTTCAGGACCAGGCTGTAACGGAAGATTTGCTCCGCCGGAAATTGCAGTTTGCACAAATCAGGTTTGCAGAGGCAAAGTCCGCCGAAGAGCTTTCGAGGCAAAGGTATCAAAGGGGTGTGGAAAGTATTCTAACGGTTCTCGAATCTGAAAGAAGACGAAATACAGCCGAAGAATCGCTTGCGATACTCAAAGGACAGATTTGGAATGCAAGGGTCAATCTTTTCCTTGCATTAGGCGGAGACTGGACCAGTTGAAATATTTTAAAGCAGGAAATTTTAATATGGACAAAGAAAAAATAAAAAAAGCGGCAATGGAAATGTGGTTACGGCTGAAAGTAAAAGCAGAGAAGTTGTATGCTCAGGCGGTTGTTTTCTGCAAACAGCATAAACAGTTTTCTATTTCAATAGGCATAATATTGGCCGGCGTTCTGCTTGCTGTTTTGATGACGATTAGCCGTTCCAAGCCCAAGAAGGCGGCCTTTCCCGAATTGGCTCCGCTCGTAAAGACGCAGGTTTTAGAGCGGTCTGACATAAGAATGGTTATCAGAGGGTACGGTACTGTAAAACCAAAGATAGAGGTGCAGGTAGTGCCGCAGGTTTCCGGCAAGGTGGTTGCGATGCATTCAGAATTCAGGGCGGGCGGATTTATCAAGGCAAAAGAGCCGTTATTCCAGATAGAGCCTAAGGATTTTGCCCTTGCCGTCGAACAGGCCCAGGCGAAAGTTGCCGAGATGGAAGTAAAACTCGATATGGAAAAATCCGAGGCTGCCGTTGCCGTAAGAGAATGGCAGCAGATAAATCCGGGCACTGAGCCGAATTCGGCGCTGGTATTGAGACAGCCCCAGATACGTCAGGCCGCTGCCGCACTCGACTCGGCCAAAGCTTCGCTGGCAAAGGCGAAACTCGACCTTGAGCGGACGAATATAGTTTTGCCGATAGATGTGTATGTAACGGCCAAGAGTGTGGATTTGGGACAATTTGTGTCAGCAGGTCAAAACACCGGCAGCGCATACGGCGTCGATGCGGTTGAAATTGAGGTTCCGCTCGAAGACAGCGAGTTGGCGTGGTTCAATCTGCCGGACGAAGCGCAGGTGAAAACCAATTTCGCGGGAACAGAAAAAGTATTTGGCGGAATTGTCAAGAGAACGACCGCCAAAGTAGATGAATCTTCGAGACTTGTTTATGTCGTCGTCGAGGTTGAAAACCCGGCGGGGCAAAAATCTTTCGCCCAAACCCTTATCCCAGGTATGTTCGTAGCGGTGGATATGAAAGGCAAGGTTCTCGAAAACGCGTTCGCTGTAAAAAGGGACTGGGTTCATAACGGCGATGAATTATGGATTGTCGGCGACGGCGTACTTAATATTAAGCCGGTTAATGTTGTCAGGACTGACGATAAATACGCTTATATAAAAATTGATGACGCCGATAAAATAGAAATTGTTACAAGCAGTGTTGACGCTGTAATTGACGGTATGAAAATAAGGGTTGCTTCGGATAAATAATGGATAAGCCGGATTCAGACACAATTGAGAAAAAAGGCGTACTCGGGTGGTTTGCGACCAATCATGTCGCGGCGAATCTGCTGATGCTGTTTGTTATGGTTGGCGGTTTTCTTTCCATATCTCGTATTAATGTGGAAGTTTTTCCTGAGATATCACTCGACAGGATTTCAATTACAGTTCCATACCGGGGGGCTACACCTGCCGACGTGGAGCAGGGCGTTTGTTTGCGGGTAGAAGAGGCGGTGGCCGGCATAGACGGCGTCAAACGTATTCTTTCGACTGCTTCGGAAGGTGCGGCTTCCACTGTTATCGAGGTTCAGGAATATTCCAATATTAAGGATGTTCTCGATGACGTAAAAGCGGCTGTTGACCGCATAATCACTTTTCCTGTTGAGACAGAAAAACCTGTTATTGCGGAAATGAAAACCACTCGAAAAGTTATTTCCATAGTTCTTTACGGGGATGTTTCGGAAAAAACATTAAAACATCTTGCCGAACAGATACGAGATGACCTTACCGCGATGGAAAATATAAGCCAGGTCAGTATTTGGGGCGTCAGGCCTTATGAAATTGCGATTGAAGTATCAGAGGAGGCATTAAGGCGGTACAACCTTAGTTTTGGTGGGGTCGCAAAAATAATAGGTTCATCATCAATGGATGTGCCGGCCGGGTCGGTTAAAACCAGCGGAGGAGAAATTCTGGTTAGAACCCAGGGGCAGAAATACTACGGCTCACAATTTTCAGATATAGTTCTTTTAAGCCGCAGCGATGGAACAAAAATAAGACTTGGCGATATCGCAAAGATAAGAGATGCGTTTGAAGATACCGATTTGTATTGCAGATTTGACGGCAAAAGAGCGGTTCAAATAAAAGTCGGAAGAATCGGCCGCCAGAACGTACTTGATGTCGCAGGCAGCGTAAAAAAGTATATCGAACAAAAAAAACAGACGCTGCCTAAGGGCGTAACGCTTGCTCTTTGGGAAGATGATACCAATATTCTTAAATCAAGATTAAGTCTTTTGTTAAATAACGGTCTTTCCAGTCTTATACTTGTTTTTGCCTGTCTTCTGCTGTTTCTTGATTTCCGCCTGGCTTTTTGGATTACCTGGGGAATACCGACAAGTTTCCTCGGCGCGTTTTGGCTGATGCCGATGTGGAATATGACAATCAATATGATGACGCTTTATGCATTTATTCTTGTTGTAGGTATAGTCGTTGATGACGCGATAGTTGTAGGCGAGGATATTTTTGCCCTTAAACAAAAGGGATATTCCAATTCTGATGCGGCAATTTTGGGCGTACGGGAAATGGCGATGCCGGTTTTTCTGTCGGTATTCACAACCGTAATTGCTTTTGTGCCGCTTGCATATACAGGCGGGGTTATGGGGAAAATCCTCCGGGCTATGCCAATTATTGTCGTATGTGTCCTTTCTATTTCTCTTGCTGAGGCGCTGTTGATTCTTCCTGCTCACCTCTCTTCCATGAGAGTTTATAAACCGAATATTTTTACTAAACTGCTTGACAGGCTGCATAGTTTCACCCGGGTTAATCTTCATCGTTTTATATATGGGCCTTTTAAAAGAACATCCGAAAAAGCCATACGAAATCGATATATCACATTAAGCATAGCCTTGTTTGTGTTGACAATTATAATAGGCATGGTAGCTGGCGGATTTGTAAAATTCGCCTTTTTTGAATCGGCAGAAGCGGACAATATGGTTGCGACTATTGTTATGCCTATGGGTACACCATATGATCAAACCAGGGAAGTGGCTGAAAAAGTTGAGGCTGCCGCCGAACAGGTGATGCGTGAATTTGACGCCAAAATGAAAGGTGATAAATCAATTGTAAAACACATTTCAACAACGATAGGGGCACAGCCTTCGCTTTCAAGGGGCGGGCCGGGTTCAACAGATGTCGGCTCTTCCGGTCAGGCACATCTCGCCGAAGTGAACGTGGAACTACTCGGCAGCGAAGAGCGGGGTAAAATCTCAAGCAGTCAGATGAAGAATCGATGGCGTGAAATTGTCGGCGAAGTGCCGGGAGTTTCTTCGCTTACTTTTATTTCTGAAATTTTCAGCGCAGGTGATGAGATAAGTGTTGAACTTTCAAATGAAAATTTTGACAGGCTTCTCGCTGCCGTTGAACAATTGAAAACCATTTTGCGTCAATATGCCGGTGTGAAAGATATAGCGGACAGTTTTGAACAGGGCAAAGTGGAAATAAAACTCGACCTTACAGATAGCGGGCGAATGCTCGGTCTTACTTTGAATGACCTTGCTCAGCAGGTAAGACAGGGATTTTATGGTTATGAGATTCAGCGGATTCAAAGAGGCAGGGACGATATTCGTGTAATGCTTCGTTATCCGCAGGATCAGAGAAAAAGCATAGTGGATATTGAAAATATGAGAATAAGACTTGCGACTGGTACTGAACTTCCATTTAATACGGTTGCTCACATTAATTATTCCCGAGGCTATGCGACTATCGACAGGATTGACAGAAGAAGAGTTGTTACTGTTACCGCTGATGTTGATAAGGATGTGGCGAACAGTGAGGAAATCAATAATGAGTTGCGAATGACGGCATTGCCGAAACTTGCGGCTGAATTTACCGGTCTGCAGTTTAAATTTGCCGGCGTTCAGAAGGAAAGAAGCGAATCTTTGGAAACGCTGAAGATTTATTTCCCACTCGCATTGCTGGCAATGTATGCTCTTCTTGCGGTGCAGTTTAAAAGCTATTCGCAGCCTTTTATCATAATGTCAGCGATTCCATTTGGGATTATCGGCGCAGTAATCGGTCATAAGATAATGGGATATAAGATCAGCCTGCTTTCCATGTTCGGCATAGTTGCACTGGCGGGTGTTGTAGTTAATGACGCGATTATTATTATCGACCTTATAAATATATTGAGAAAAGAAAATCCTAATCTGATTGAAGTTCTTCGGGACAGTACCACGAGCCGATTTCGACCGATATTGCTTACGTCGCTTACGACTTTTCTTGGTCTTGCTCCGCTGATTTTTCAAAGAAGTTTACAGGCCAAATTTCTTATACCAATGTCTATCAGTCTGGCCTTTGGAGTTTTATTTGCTACAACAATAAATCTGTTTCTTGTGCCTGTATTGTATATGATTATTGAGGATATAAAACAGGCTTTTCACAAACGACAAAAAAGTCAGATTCAATTGCCATAAGTCTTTGCTTTGCGAGGAGTTATCAAAGAATTGCGGGATTTGTATGAATTTTATGGTATTAAAAAGTTAAATTGAGATAATATTATTAGGTCTTTTATCTTTGAATTATATTTTGCGTCAGATAAAAGAAGAGGTGCGATGAAAGCATTAAACAGCGATAAACTCAAAATACTCGATGTGCAGGACCCTCAGCATCTCGCGCAAAAGGCTCTTGAGTTATTTGGAGATATTGCAAAAACAAACATATCGGAAAAGGGAGTTTTTCATCTGGCTATATCCGGCGGGAAAACCCCGCGGCAGTTTTACCAGTTACTTGGCACAGATAGTCAGAGTCTTAATTTGCCCTGGGACAAGATAGAATTGTTCTGGGTAGATGAACGATGCGTGAGTCCGGATTCATCTGAAAGTAATTATAAACTTGCTGCGGATACTTTTTTAAAGTCCGTTCCGATTCCCAAAAAGAATATCCACAGGATTGCCGGCGAGAAAGAGGATTATAGTCTCATCGTTCAGGAATACGACAGTTTACTAAGAAAGGTTTTCAGACTACAGCAGGGCCAGATTCCGGTATTCGACCTGATGATACTCGGAATGGGCCCGGATGGTCATATCGGTTCACTTCTGCCCAATTCATACGCAGTGTTCGATACGGAAGACCTTGTAACGGTTGTATATCAGATGTGCAGAGGATTTAACAGGGTAACACTTACTCATCCGGTTATGTGTACCGCCAAACAACTGATTATTATGGTTAGTGGAGAGGAAAAGGCCAAGATAGTACGGGATGTTCTGCTCGGCAGACCTGATGAAGTTAAATATCCCGTCCATACATTGTGGCCAATTATTCATAAAGTTACCTGGCTGATCGACCAGCAAGCGGCCAAATATTTGTAATTACATATCTATTGCGGGATTATAAGTTTCATTCCTGTTCTGATGGTATCGGGGCCTTGGGGGAGCGAGTCTTTATTGGCTTCGTAGATTTTTTTCCAGTTGCCGTTTGAGCCGAAATAAATTTTTGAAATATTGCTTAAAGTTTCACCCGGCTGGACTATATGTATCCTTAAAGATTCTGTTTCACCGGCAGAGGGCGGCAGGGCGGGCGGCTTTTTGCCGATGATAACCTGCTCTACAGCATCGGCGGGATTAGTTTTTGGCGATGTATCCGTTGCGAGGCTTTGTCGCGGCAGCAAGTCTTCTATTCGCGGTTGTTCTACTACCTGCTGATGTATGCAGAACCACACCGCAACAGCCAGGCACAATCCTGTGCCGATGAGCATTCCTGTCTTAACATCTTTTCGCATGAACTACTTTTTATTGACAGCAACCTTTGGCTTTTGACCGAGTATAAGTATCGGAGCGGCAATGGCGATAGAAGAATAGGTTCCAATCACAATGCCAAAGAGCATCGCAAAGGCAAAACCGCGAATAGCAGGACCTCCCAGAAGATACAATATAAGTACTGCCAAAAAGGTGGTAAATGATGTCAGTATAGTTCTGGAGAGGGTCTGATTTATACTTTGGCTGATAAGCTCAGGCGTTAATGTTGTAAGTCTGCCTCTCTTTTCACGAATACGGTCAAACACGACAATTGTATCATTGACGCTGTAACCGACAATAGTTAGAAAAGCAGCAATCATAGCCAGGTCGATTTTGAAATCGCCTATAAGCAGCTTCTGCCCGATGGGCGTCATGGCGATATAGGTACAGCCTACTATGGCACCCAGTGTAATTGTTACATCGTGAGCAAGTGGAACGATAGCGCCCAAACCGTAACGGATATTTCCGAAACGGAACCAGACATAAACGCAGATTGCGATAAGAGACAGTACCGTAGCTACGATTGCACGGTTTTTTGCCTCCTGGCCGATTGACGGGGAGAACTGTGTAACTCGCGGCAGAGAGCTTTGCAGCGAGGCGGCCTGGGTTAGTTTTTTGGACTCATTATTTATAAATTGCGCCCATTCATCCTCGCTGAATTGTCGGTATCCTGCTTCCGGTTCGATACTATAGTAAACGAATTTGGTAAAAGGTTTGTCCGCTGCGGTTTCCAGATTTGAGCCTGCGAGCCGATATTGATACCACGCTATCCCATCCATATCCGGCTTGAACCGTAAATCGTTAAGCCGCTGAAGCATCTGGTCTATTGTAACAGCTTTCTGCACGGAAAATTCAATCCTGACGCCGCCGAGAAATTCACTCAGTTCCGGATAAGCGTCAACCATTGCATTATCAACCTTTTGAGTCGAAACGATTTGAGGCAGTAGATTTTCGAGCATCTCCAATTTGCCGGCAAAAGCGTCTTTTACGGCCCTGGTGACTATTTCATCGACAACCGGTTCACCTATGACGGCATTTTCGCCGAAGGTATTACTCAGAATCCGGCTGACAATCTGGGTGTTTGTCTGAGTAGTTGTAATGTCAAACTTCAAAGGATTAGCCGAATCCTGCGCTACTATCAAACCAGTAAGTATGCCGCGCATTGTTTTTTGCTTTGTGGTAATCGCGTCGATTATACTCTGAACGGTCTGATTCTGACCGGCATTGAAAACTATTGGAACTGTGGTTTTATTTGTTTCTATTGTTGTGATTTCATACTGTAATTTGGAGTCCTTTTTTCCTACGCTATAAACTTTAGCCGCGGCAATACCCGGATTATTAAGCTTTGTACCCTCCTGATGTATAATATTTTCGATCTGCCCTCTTTCGAGAGGACTATCAGCCTTTAGATTAATCTGGAGACTGGTACCGCCGGTGAATTCAATGTCGTATTTGCTGTTTGCGGCTTCGTCTCTGTAGAAGAAGACAAATAATCCTCCGGCCACGAGCAGTGCCGATAATGTCAAAAAGACAGGTCTTAACCCCATCCAGTTAATATTTGGGGTCCTGATTATTCTCATCATCGTCAGCTTATCGCGGATAATTCCCAGGTTAAGCAGAATATGGAAGATAATACGGTTTACAAAAATCGCGGTAAACATCGAAGATATAATACCGAACATAAGTGTTATCGCAAACCCCTTGATTTCTTCGGAGGCAATCATATACAGAATAAGAGCGGGTATAAACGTTGTCAGGTTAGAATCGAAGATTGTCAAAAAAGCCCTGCTGAAACCATTGGCAATCGCGGCGTGTATGCCGGCGCCGCCTTCCAATTCTTCTCTGAGCCGTTCGTAAATAAGAATGTTGGCATCGACACTCATACCGATTGTAAGCACAATACCGGCAATGCCGCCCATAGTAAAAGTAGCACGGGTAACAGCCATCATTGTCAGGATGAAAAGAATATTCAAACAAAGCGTGATACTCGCGATGATGCCGCTAATTCTGTAGTAAATAATCATAAAGCTGACAACAACAATCATTGCCACGGTACCTGCCTTAATGCCCATATCGCGATTATCAGCGCCGAGACTTGGCCCGATAGTTTTTTCGGATACCGGCGGCTCAATCAGCCTGGCCGGTAGTGAACCGGCGTTGAGCTTGTCAATCATATCCATTTGTTCTGTCTGTGAGAAGTTACCTGTTATTATGCCGCTGGCGCGGATTGCACTTTGAATATTCGGGGCGGACACAGCAAGATTGTCAAGAGTTATGCATAAAGGCCTTTGGAGATTGTTCCTGGTCAGGTTGTAAAACAGCGAAGCTGCGACCTCGTCAAAATTAAAACTAATCGCTCTTTTGCCAAGCTCGTCGGCGGTACTGCCGGCCTTCTGCAGTTTCCAGGGTTTTTTTCCTGAGCTCTTGAGCATACACTCATCTTTCTGATTGCTCGCCAGGACATAGTATTTATCTGCGAATGAGCCTAAGACAAGCTGATGGTTTTCGCTGGTTTGCCACGTATTGTCTTTGGGATTTTCGATCTCGAGCCATACATATTTATAGTCTGAAGCGAGTTTGGGGCCTTTTGTCTTTAACGCATCCGCATAGACAAGCAATTCTTCCCGGTTGGCTCTGCCGTCGTTAACCATCGGCAGAATGCGGAATTCAAGCACGCCAGAGCCCTTGAGCATTCTTTTAACATCTTCCGGACCGTCAATTCGGCCTCTCAACGGCCGATATTCCTTAAAAGCAAGTATCAAACTATCGATTTTGTCCACTCTCGAAGGAAATCTGCTTTTTAAATCTCCAATAAATTTGGCTCGATTCATGGATTTTTCGGGCATCTCGAGCACTTCAATCATTGTTTCGGTATTAAGATTAAAATCCTTAAGTGCCATCTCGGCGTTTCTGTAAACATTATTGAGCCCGGTTTCAGGTGTGGTCAGCTCGTTAACGGCGTCAGCCCATTTTGTGAAAATTGCAAAATACTGCTCAATCTCCCCACGTTTTTCTTTTTTTTGCGAGGCAGTTAATTTGGCTGCGGATTTGTTGTTGGCATCTGCGGGCAGCAAACTGTCAAGTGTGATTTTCTGCACGTTGGGGTCCATTGTGTCCCAGCCGGTCGCCAGCGCAGAGAGCGTTAGTTTTTCTATCCCGGCCTGGCTCAGCTTTTCTGCCAGTGTGTCAAGCTGAGCTTTATATTTATCTCTTGTATCCTGTGCCGCTTTTCGGGCGTCATAAGACGATGCGAGTTTATCGAGGATTTCCTTTCTTTCAATGCTGTCGCTGGCAAATTCCGCAAATACCTTTGCTCTTTCGTTCGGGTCTTTGGCCAGAGCCCTCTTGATTATCGCTATATTGATATTATCTTTAGTCAAAGCATTAAGAGCATCATCATAGGTCTTGCGTTTTCTGTATGCCTCGGCGCTTGACAGCGGGACCTGGATTTCAATTCGCGTATCGCCCTGAGGGCGCATCAAAATATTCTGGATATTGCCGGGGTCGATTCGTTTCATAAGAATCGGTACCAGCCTTTGGGAAAGATTGTCTGTCTCGCCTTCACGAAGGCCGGTCGAGTCAATGTCGTAAATTAGGCTTGTACCGCCTGCCAGGTCGATACCGGGTTTTAACGTTTCACTTGGCGGATAAAGCTCCGCTGCCGCGAAGACAATCAAAATAATTACCGCTATAAATCCAAAACGAACAACATTTTTATCCATCACTGGTTCCTGAAAAAAAGATTAATTTGGAATCAATTCCGATTTTATTTCTGTTCAATTACTTTGTTAATTGCCGAAGGAAGCACTTTTATTTTCGTATTATTGGATTCGTCGATTTTCAGGGTTATTTCATTATCGTTTACATCGAGAACCGTACCCAGAATTCCGCCGATAGTCTGCACTCTGTCGTTTTTCTTCAGTGACTGAACCATCTGCTGCTGTTGCTGCTGGCGTTTCTTGGGACCTCTGAACATCATAAAATACATAAGTACAAAGAGCAGACCAATAAAAATCAGCGACTGCCACTGGGCCTGAGGGTTTTTTCTTCCTGTAATCGGAGAGGTAGAGTTCGAGTCAGCCTGTTTGGTCGTTGCCTCCGTCTCAGTGCTTTTGTTCATAGGTTCTGCCTCGATGACCTGCATATTATTCTGGTCGGCTGCTGCCAAAATCCATCCGTATTCCATAATTATTCCTTTCTAAGATTCAATATTAGCCGTATCGTCATTTATTTGACCGTTTCGAGCATAGGCAGGAGATTGCAACGCCTGCACCGCCCAACCGGCAAACGCGCCATTCTCTATATTTTCCCGTATTTTGTCCATTAAATTATGGTAAAAAACGATATTATGTAACGATAGAAGTATTGGACCAAGCATCTCGCTAACGTTAAAAAAATGCCTTATAGCCGCCCGGCTGAAGGTTTTGCAGCAATAACACCCGCAGGCTGAGTCTATAGGGTTTTCATCGTCTATATAAGCTGAATTTCGCAATCTTATAGGACCTTGTGAGGTAAAGGCCAGGGCATTTCGGCCATTTCGGGTCGGCATTACGCAATCAAACATATCAATTCCAGCCTCAACCGCCTGGATTATATCCGCGGGTGTGCCGACTCCCATAAGATACCGGGGCTTATTTTCAGGCAGCAGCGGGGCGGTAAACCGGACAGTTTGCAGCATTTGCTGCGTACCTTCGCCGACACTTAAACCGCCGATTGCATAACCGGGGAAATCCATTTTGACAAGTTCTGCCGCGCAGCTTTGCCGGAGAGATTGGTCGATTTGGCCCTGTATAATACCGAAAAGCAATTGACGATGATTGGAGTGCGATTCTTTGCAAATCTTTGCCCAGCGAATTGTACGTTCAACAGCTTTTTGCTGCTCTTTTGGTTTTGCGTCAAAGGCGGGGCACTGGTCGAAACACATTATTATATCTGCGCCGAGCCTGTTCTGGATTTTGGTTGCTCCTGCCGCGTCGAGTTTAATTTTCGCTCCGTCATAAGGGCTGGCAAATTCCACGCCGTCATCGTCGATGCTGTTGATTGAGCTTAACGAAAAAACCTGAAATCCGCCGCTGTCAGTAAGTATCGGCTTGTCCCAGCCCATAAAATTGTGGAGTCCGCCGAGTTTTTCTATTACATCAACGCCCGGACGAAGCATTAAATGAAAAGTATTGGCAAGAATTATCTGTGAGCCTGCCTCATCCAACTGCTGGGGCAATATACCTTTGACGGTGGCTTTTGTACCGACCGGCATAAATACGGGCGTTTTTACTTTGCCGTGGAAGGTTTGCAATACGCCGGTTCGTGCGGGGGTTTGCAAGTCCTTTTTGTTTATTTCGAAAATATTCATCAGGACAACAGGCTTAATATATTGTTTTGATTCTACTGCCGGGGTAGTAGAAGCTCAAAATTTGTTCGGCGGTTTTGCCTTGCCGGGCCATCTCTCTTGCCCCGTATTGGCAAAGTCCTACGCCGTGTCCGAATCCTTTGCCGGAAACGAAAAGAAATTCATTTTTGAGGTTTACTATAGTGCAGCAGGTGCTTTGAATTTTGGAGCCTGTCGAATCGATTGCCAGCCGCAGGTCTTCGGCTCTCAGATAAGCCGTTTTGCCGCTCGAGCCAATCAGTCGAACACTGGTAATTCTTTTAAGGTCGTTATCATAAACGCTTTCTTTCGCTGTCTCTATTTTCTCAACCGTTCCTAATTCTTTGAGCGATGGGTATCTTGCGAGAATATTATCACTTGCGGTTTTTTTGTCGAATTTCGCATCGCTGGGCCAATAGAACAAGCTCATTTTCGTACTTTCCCTGCAATATGGGCAATCTACACCTTTGAGCTGTTCAGACTTATCGCCGAATACATTTTCGCTGTTTTCCGTATGCCCGCCGCAGACAGAGCTGTAATAGGCGCCGAAAGGCTCGCACAAACCAGTTGGCTGGTCGGTACACAGGACCATAGCAAAGGTGTCGTTGACCGCATTGGTTGTACGTCTTGTTTCTGCGCGGACGCCTCTGTAAACCTGGTTTGCCTGCGTAGCTTTGACGTCCCAGGACCTGTTTGTGCCGAATTTTGATTTTATATAAAGACAGTATGTTCTTGCGGCGATCGCCTGTGCCTTTAATGCTTCGGCCTCCCAGTAGCTGGGCATTTCAGAAGCCACAACGCCGGCAAGATAGGCTTCCATCGGAACATTATTTATTACCATCATCGTTTTATTGTCGGAATTAATAATCAGTTCGAGTCCGCCGCGGTATTTCTGATTGTCGTTAATCGCAAAGGGCTGATTATGCATCGGTTGTATTATTAACCGTCTGGTATTGAATGGTTGCTGTCCGACCCTTATGGAGTTGTTGTCTATCGCAATCTCAATCGTATCGAAGGTTCCGGATGCCCTGACTATCTCGGTGGTATCGTAGTTTACAATCTGATACTCATCGTCAATCTTAAGCGGGATTTTTTCGGCGTTATCATTCAGCAGGACTCTTACGCAGTATTCGGAAGGACCTTGTGTTATTACGGATGCTGCGCTCTGCGGTTCGGTAACACATCCTATCAAAAAAGCGGATGCGACAGTAGTAATAATGGCAATAATTCCGGATGTTTTAGCATACATAATGAAAAATCAATCTATCTTACGTAAACTCAGCCCAAGGCTTTCAAGAGCCTTCTTTATTTCTACCATGCTCGTAGCACCGAAGTTTTTAACGCCGAGCAGTTCGGCCTCGGTTCTCGAAATAAGGTCGCCTATAGTTTTGATATTCAGATGCGCAAGACAGTTTTTAGCCCTGATGGACATCTCGAAATCGTCCACGGCTTTATTGAGAATTTCATTGTCTATATCAACCTCAGTTTCCTGAAACTCCTTTAGTTGTATTTCGGAAGGAAATTTTCCTTCAGCCGCCATACCAAGTCTTAATCCTTTGGATTCGAGCATATGCTTTATTTCGGTAAGGCTCGTTTCGCCGAAGTTTTTATATGCCAAAAGCTCCGCTTCTGTCGTTTGCAAAAGGTCACCCAGTGTGTTTATGTTCATCTTCTTAAGACAGTTTCTGCTTCTTACGGAAAGCTCGAAATCGGAAATAGGCGTCTCAAGAACCTTGTGCTGGCGGTCTTTATTCTTTTCAATTTCTTCATCGTAAAGCATCGTTTTGGAGCTTTCGATATCCTTTTTGAAAAGAATTGCCCGTGGATTATTCGGATGATATTTCAGCACTTGGTCGATGCAGCCGGTCGCCTTGTCGAATTGACCGATGTCCTCGTAAAGAACAGCTAAGTTAAGCAGGGCACTTACGTAAGGAGCGCCGTTATTTATAAGCTGTTTATAATAATCTATCGCCGCTTCTTCGTCGCCCCTTAAATCCAGCAGATACGCAAGGTGAAAAAGAGCTTTTTGGAATACAGGGTCGATTTCAACCGCTGTTTGATAATTTTCGATGGCCTGCTCATAATTACCCTGTGCCTCCAGGCAGCGGGCGACTGCGTAATGATACAATGCGCTTGCCTTGGCGTAATTCGCGCAGGATTTCAACATCTCCTGTGCGCCGGTAATATCACCCTTAAGACGGCACACCGAAGCCTTTGAACAATTGACCAGCAGTGCGTCCGCACCGGCCTTTGCCGCCTTGTCGAGCGCTGCGATGGTCTTGTCATATTGTTCTGTCTTGCGAAGGCAGAAGGCAAGTTCGAGAAATTTTTCTTTGCTGTCGTCGGCCTTTTCAAGAATTTCTATTGCCTGCTGATATTTTCCCAGCACAGCAAGGGCTGCTCCCAGTGCCAGGTAGTTTTTTCTGCCGGGCTTTGACAGCTCCAGTTCGGTTCTTTCGGCAAATGCGAGTTTGTTTCGCTCGCTGGCGTTTACGAAATAGGTCGTCGATAGAATATCTTCGAAACTGATGTTTTCAGTACTCAACAGGTCGATTTTCGGCTGACTTATTGCTACCATCGTCTTTTACTCCTAATGTATTTGTTTAGCCAATAACAAGTTATAGTTCTATGGTTTTTTATGCCTTTGCGGCTACTTTAGTTCGCAAAACACAGTATTATAGTGTCGGATAGAATATTTGCAATAGCAATTTAACAGCCGATTTCGACTGGTTTTACAGACAAAATTTAATGCAAAATCACGATAAATCTGCTATTCTGTTGCCAAAAGCGGGAATTTAAACTCAGAGGCTGTTTGTGGACAGATTAAAACAACTTTGTCTTTTAACCGGCGTAATCTTAATGCTGTTTCTTGCTGCGTTATGCATTCTCGGCTCCGTAATGGGCACAGACTGGTCGCAATGGTTTTTTAACACCTTATCCGGCAGGGGATTATGGATTTGCATCGGCCTGTTAATTATCGCCGGCCTGTTTGAATTTGAGGAAATTTCCAAGGCAAAATGGCCTCTTGCTGTTTATCTTGGTGCCTTACTGGTTTTGGCGGCTGGTTTTATCAAATGTAATTGTACGCTTTTTGCAGGTTACATAATCGGCTGCATCGGTCTTTTCGGCCTTTGCCGGTTCAAGCCGAATATTGTTGATATCACGACAGCAGTTATACTGTTCATCGCGACGATTCTTGTTTTCAGTTTTATATCTCTGCCGCCGCAGTTAAAAAGCGTTTTCTTTATTCCGCACGTTTTCGCTTGTTTTCTTTCCTATGTTTTTTTCGCAAGGGCAGCTTTTCTTGCGGCCAAATATTTACTCGGCAAAAATCCACTGACCGAAGAGGTGTCATACAGGCTTGTTTGTTTTGGCTTTGTGTTTTTGACTGCCGGGATTGTACTGGGCAGTATCTGGGCGGTCTTTGCCTGGGGCGATTGGTGGGGCTGGGACCCAAAAGAAGCCTTTTCGCTCGCCATTTGGCTCGTTTTTGCCTCTTTTCTGCATTTCAGATACCTTTACAAACAGAAATTTTTGCGTTTAAATAGTATCTGGATTATTTGCGGTTTTATATTAGTTGTTCTTAGTGTTTTACTGGTGAATTTCTCGAAAATTTTCGCAGGTTTGCATAGCCATTCCGCCTGAAAGTGAAGTTTTATGAATTTGTTCTGCCAAAGCGTTGATTTCATGGCTTGTCCTGCCGCAGTAAGAGAAAAACTCGTGCTCGACGTACAGCGGCAAAAGCTTTTTCTCCAATCCTGCCGCGAGCATTCCCAAATCAGCGATGCCCTTATTCTCAATACCTGCAACAGGCTGGAATTTTATTTCTGCCTTGTTGAAGATTTCGATATCTCAGCGTTTATCGATAATTTTATTTCTTATAATGGCTGGAACGAATACAAAAGGACTTTCCATGGCATTGAGACTACTGCTCATCTTTTCAGTGTAGCCGCCGGCGTTGAATCCCAGATTATCGGCGAAAATGAAATTTTCTCTCAACTAAAATCCGCCTACAGTTTCGCGATTCACTGCGATACCATAGGCTTTATGTTTCATCGTCTCCTGCACAGCGCGTTTCGTGTCGCCAAAGCTGTAAGAACTCACACCGATATAAACACCGGCGCGCTTTCTATCGCCCAGGCTGCTGTCGAGCTTGCAGCGGATAATTCCGACGTCAGCAAGGCAAAAGTTTCTGTAATAGGTTCCGGCGCCAATGCCGAGCTTGTTATAAAACATCTAATCAGGAAAAAAGCCAAAGACATTACAATCGTCGCCAGAAACAAGGACTCTGCCGAACGATTGATTGAAAAAACGACGGTAGGGCAGTTTTTGCCGTTAAATGGATTGGAAAATCATCTTCCTGGTGCTGATGTTGTTTTTGCCGCTGCCGCCTCGCAAAAGCCTCTGGTAACGGCGGCTAATCTCGAAAATCGTGCCAAACCCCTGATTTTAATAGACCTTTCCGTCCCGCCGAATATCGAGCTAAATGCTGCAAATATGAAGAATATAAAACTCTTTAATATCGACAGTTTAAATGAAATTATCGGTGCCAATAACCGAAAACGTAGAACCGAAATCCCGAAAGCAAAGACATTGATTGCCGAACATCTGCAGACCTTTTCCAGATGGCATGAAAATTTAAAGGTGGCACTGCGATGAAGGAACTCCGCATCGCAACCCGTTCGAGCAGCCTGGCGATTATCCAGACGCAAATCGTTGTTGATGCAATCTCGAAACATTGCACCGGCATCGATTTTGAAATCGTCGAAATAAAAAGCGAAGGCGACATCGACAAAAAAAAACCGCTGTGGAAATTATCCGAAACGGGTTTCTTTACCGCTGCCGTTGAAAATGCCCTGCGTCAAAACAATGCCGATATCGCCGTGCACAGCTACAAGGATTTGCCGATAGAACAAACCGGCGAAATTGTTACCGCTGCGGTTCTGGACAGGAGATTCTGCCAGGATTGCCTTGTCTGCAATGGAAAGCTCAAATCGTTAAAGGACTTGCCGAAAGGCGCAAAAATCGGCACATCGAGTCTTCGCAGAAAGGCCCAGCTTTTGCATACAAGGGGCGATTTGAAATGCGAGCCGATAAGGGGCAATGTCCATACAAGAATAAGTCAGGTCGAAGATGGCTGCTTTGATGGCACAATCCTTGCCTATGCCGGAATCGAAAGACTCGGATTAACCGACAAGATTTCTTTGTGTTTCGACCCGACAGAATTTATCCCCGCTCCTGCTCAGGGTGCTATCGCCGTTCAGGCAGGGACGAATGATATCGAAATTCTGAAGCTGCTCGCCGAAATTGACGACAAACAATCGCGAATCACTTCCGACACGGAAAGACTTGTTCTGCACAGAATAAAAGCGGGCTGTCACGCTCCGGCAGGCGTCTTTGCTCAAATCGCCGGCGACAATATTGCAGTTTATGCGTTTGTATCCGACGACAGCGGCCGCAAATTCATTAATCAAAAAAAACAGGGTGCTGTAAAATTCGCTAAAAAAGTCGCTGAACAATTGGCGAATGAACTTTTAAAGGCCGGCGCTGGAAAGTTGCTTAACAATGAATAGAAAACCGAAAATCTATATAATCGGCGCAGGCCCCGGCAGTAGCGGCCTTATAAGTGTGCGCAGTTTGCAGATTCTCCAGCGGGCAGATTGTGTTCTTTACGACAGGCTCATCGGCCCCGAATTGCTGAACCTCGTCCCCAAACATGCCGAGCTTCTTTACGTCGGAAAAGAACACACAGAGCACCCCCCGAAACAAAAAGACATAAACAGACTGATTGTCAAAAAATCTCGCATCCATAAAATTATTGTAAGGCTCAAAGGCGGCGACCCAATGATTTTCGGCAGGGCAACCGAAGAATTAAGGTGCCTTATCAGCAATAATATCGATTTTGAAATCGTCCCCGGCATCACCGCCGCATCAGCCGCCGCCGCTTGCACCGGCGTCGTACTTACCGATAGAAACACCGCCTCAGCAGTAACATTTATCACTGGCCATGCCGCCGATGGAAAAGAAGTCGATATTGATTTCAAAAGCCTTGCAAAATTGAACGGTACAATCGTCTTTTATATGGCCGTTGGAAATACCAGGCAAATTTGCCGCAGATTGATTAAATCAGGCCTTTCCGCCGATTGCAAAGCCATCGTTGTTGCAAACGCCTCGCTGGCGAACCAGAAAATCGTCAAAGGCACCGTTTCGAACATCGCCGAAAGATGCACAAAAGAAAATATTTCTCCACCCGCCGTTATGATAATCGGCAAAAATTGCATCAGCTATCTTCAGCACCGTCCCTTATTCGGCAAAAGAGTTTTATTAACCCGCGACTCAACTGGCAATGCCGCTTTTGCCTGCAAACTCGCCGCACGTGGTGCCTGTGCTGTTAGCTGCCCGACCTTTGAAATTCAGGACTTGACCGGCAAAAAAGAAGTTAAGCAGATTATTCCAAAAATAAAAAATTTCGACTGGGTCTTTTTCACAAGTCCTGCAGGCGTAAAATTATTTTTCAGCGCGTTGAAAAGATTAAATAAAGATTCCCGAATTTTTGCATCTGCAAAAATCGCCTGCATCGGCTCCGAAACCGCAGCCGCTCTTGAAGACTTCGGAATCAGAGCCGATTTCATACCGAAAAAGTTTACATCGAGTGATTTAGCCAAAGAGTTTATAAAAAAACGCATACCAAATGGAAAAAAGATACTCCTTTTGCGTTCCGCGTTGGCCGACAAACTTGAACTGGCAGGGGCAAAGGTTAAAACCGTTTCCATTTATACCGCCAAAAAACTATCCCAAAACTGTCACCCTGAGCGAAGCGAAGGGTCTATTGACTGGCTCACCTTTGCAAGCAGCTTCGCCGTTAAATGTTTCTTTGAGGATATCGACCCCAAAACCGTACGGAACATAAAAATCGCCTCAATCGGCCCGGTCGTTACCGAAACTCTGAAAAAATTTGGCGTCAAACCGACGATCCAGGCCAAAGTACATACAATCGATGGCCTTATTGAAGCGATGGAACAGGTAAAATGATTAACGTCTCAAGATTATATCTCGGCATCGAAAACCCATCGGACAGATTCCGATATCATTCCGAAAGCGAATCAGGCCCGATTGTAGTCTATAATTGTACAAACAAATGCAGCCAGAATTGTTTACATTGTTACAGTAAAACCGGATTAACGGCCAACGAACTTGACACGCCGCAGGCAAAACAGCTTTTAACTCAGCTTGCCGAAGTTAAATGTCCCGTCGTCCTTTTCAGCGGAGGCGAGCCCCTCGAAAGAACCGATATTTTTGAACTTCTCGATTTTTCTCATCGCCTCGGCCTTCGCACCGTTCTTTCGACTAACGGAAATTTAATAGATTCCGAAATCGCCCAAAAACTTTTCGATACAGGCGTAAATTACGTCGGCATCTCAATCGACGGTAGTCAGAAAACCCACGACGATTTCCGCGGCATAAAAGGCAGTTTCGAAAAAGCGGTCGCCGCCATAAAATTTTGCAAAACCGTCAGTCTCAAAACCGGCCTCCGCTTCACAATCACAAATCGCAACTATAATCAGGTTTGCGATATATTTTCTCTTGCCGCAGAATTGAATGTCCAGAGAATCTGTTTTTACCATCTTATTTCCGCTGGCCAGGCCGCCAAGAACAACCTCAAATGTACTGCCCCTCAGATTAGACAGACCTTGAACGCCATACTCGATTGTGCGCAAGACTATGCTGCAAAAGAAGTTACAGAAGTATTAACCGTCGGCAATCACGCCGATGGTCCGTTCATCTTAAATCGTCTAAAACACCAGAACACGCCGCAGTATGGGAAAACTCTGAATTTGCTTACAAAATTCGGCGGCAATAAAATCGGCACAAAAATCTTCGCAATTGATGCCGCCGGAAATGTTCACCCCGACCAGTTCTGGCAAAATTTCTCATTGGGAAATGTTACAGAAAAAAAATTGAAGGATATTTTTGAAAATTCTTCTAAAATATTTATGGACAAAACTGTTTTCGCGCCTACCGGATGTAAAAAATGTAGCTGGCTCCGAATCTGCGGCACCAATATGCGGGATGTGCACCTTGAACCGGCCTGTTACTTGACCGATGAAGAAATACAAGGAAAACAAAATGAACCCATCTGCCAGAATGCGAAGGCTTAGAACGTCTGACTCGATGCGCCGACTCGTCAGGGGAGTCAGTCTCTCTGTCGATAATCTCGTCTATCCGCTCTTTGTCTGCCCCGGCAACAGAGTTAAAAAACCGATTGAATCGATGACCGATTGTTTCCACTTTTCGTCCGATTTAATTGCTGACGAGGCAAAAGAAGTTTTCAATCTCGGCATTCCCGCCGTCTTACTCTTCGGCCTGCCCGAAAACAAAGACGAAACAGGCTCCCAGGCTTTTAATGAGACCGGTACCGTCCAGCAGGCGATTAAAAATATCAAAAAAGCCATACCGGACCTGCTTGTTATTACCGACATTTGCCTTTGTGCCTATACCAGCCACGGTCATTGCGGCATAGTAAAGGATAATAAAATTAATAACGATGCCACTTGCGAAATTTTAGCAAAAATTGCCGTCTCACACGCCAAAGCCGGCGCAGATATGGTCGCTCCCTCAGATATGATGGACAGCAGAGTCGCCGTAATAAGAAATGCCCTCGATGAAAACGGCTTCTCCGATACCGCCATTATGTCTTATTCTGCCAAATACGCCTCAGCCTTTTACGGCCCGTTCCGCGACGCCGCCGATTCTGCTCCAGCCTTTGGCGACCGCAAAACTTACCAGATGGATATTGCTTCATCTTCCGCCCAGGCGATGAGAGAAATCGAATTGGATATCGCCGAAGGCGCCGACATCGTTATGGTCAAACCTGCCTTGCCTTATCTCGATATAATCTATCAGGCCAAACAGCGTTTCGATGTCCCCATCGCCGCCTATCAGGTCAGCGGCGAATATATGATGTTCAACTCCGCATCGAAGCAAAACGTCCTCGACAGAAAATCTGCCGTCCTCGAATCTCTCACCGCAATCAAACGCGCCGGCGCAGATATTATAATTACGTACTTTGCAAAAGAAATTGCGAAAAATAAATTATGAACAGTGTTAATCCGCGTCAGTCCGTGCCTGCCCTGTGGGATGCTGCAGCTATCCCATCGGGGTCAGAAAAAGTCCGTGTCAGTCTGTGTCTAAGAAAACCTCGCATAGTCGCCTTTGAAGTTACGCAGAGATGTAAAATGAACTGCGTCCATTGCCGCGCCTCTGCCAGGGCCGATTTCAACGACGATCTGACAACCGCCCAATGCAAAAAAATCATAAAATCCGTCGCCGACTACAACCGCTGCGTCCTGATTTTCACCGGCGGCGAACCTTTGGAACGAAACGATATATTCGATTTGATTGATTATGCCGGTTCCCACGGTCTGGCCGTCTCTCTCGCTACCTGCGGCTATAACTTCGATGACAAAATCGCCCAAAGACTAAAAAATTCGGGCGTTCTTACACTTTCTTTTTCAATCGATTCCCCCGATGCCAAAACCAACGATGATTTCCGCCGAACTCCTGGTGCGTTTGAAAAAACGCTCGCCGCGATTGACATCGCCAGAAAAGCCGGCCTCAAATTCCAGATTAATACAACAGTTACCAAACTCAACGCCGACCAGCTCCCGGCTCTGGCCAGATTATCCGAAAACCTTGGCGCCTATTGTTTTAACCCTTTTATGCTCGTCCCTGCCGGCAGGGGCAAAGAGCTTTCCGCACTCGCCTTAACCTCCAAAAAATATGAAAAGGTTCTGCGAACAGTTGCGCAATTAAAAAATGACAGTGAAATTGAAGTACGTTTTACTTGTGCGCCGCGCTTCGCCCCGGTTTTCAAATCGCTTTTCCCCGACTCCAAAAAGAAAGCGTTTGGTTGTCTTGCCGCATCTGATTTTGCCTTCATCAGCCACACCGGCAATGTCCAGACCTGCGGCTTTCTCGAAATCTCCGCTGGAAATATTTTAACCGCCCCCGATTTCGCCTCAATCTGGAAAAATTCCGATTTTCTAAACTCAATCCGCCAGAAAAACTTTAGTGGTAAATGTGGAGATTGCAATTTCGTATCCATTTGCGGCGGGTGTCGCGCAAGGGCCTTTGCCCACACTGGCGATTATCTTGCCTTCGACCCGCTCTGTTCTTACCTCTCTTCCGTCTCAACCCTCATCGCCGCCCACGTAGAACAGGACAAACTCCTCGCCGTTACCGATGCGGTAAATGTCTTGCCGAACGTCTCGCATAATTACCTCAGGGCACACTATTACAATCTCTGGTTCACCCTCAAGGCCCCCGATTCTGCCCAGATAGACAAAACCGTCAAACGGCTTAGCGATAAATTCGGAATCGTTTTTTTATCTTTCCCCTCAACCATACGTCACAAACTGGATTCATCCGCGATTAAGCATCATTCCCCACCTGATAATTTTAACGCCTTATTCTGCTGCAAAGCCGGCCGGTCCGCCGCAGAATATTTATCTGCTTTGCCGCAGGTCAGTCATTGTATCCAGCGTAAAACGCACCCTGATTGGCCGTATAATCTTTATGCCGTCTTCCACGAAACCGATTCATTGCATATAGAAATAACCATCGCCGATTTTACAAAACAATTCAATATCGACCAGTTCCAGCTTCTGCCCACAGTAAGGTCGCTGAAAGATCCATGACGGTTATTTTTTCTTATATGCTTCTCTTGGGTCGTAAACTTTTTCTGCGATGAACTCAAGTTTGCTTCCGCCGGATTTTAAAGCCCTGTAAAAACAAGACTGGTAACCCACATGACACTGGCCGCTGCTGACTTCAACTTTTAGAATCAGGCAATCCTGGTCGCAATCTACAAGAATCTGTCTGACTTTTTGGACGTGTCCGCTTTCCTCGCCTTTTTTCCACAGTTTTTTTCTGCTTCGGCTGTAAAAAACCGCGTTGCCGGTTTTTATCGTCAAATCCAGTGCTTCCTGATTCATGTATGCGACCATTAGGACCTGACCGGTTTTGGCGTCTTGTGAGATAGCCGTAATGAGGCCGTCTAGATCGAATTTCGGCTCGAAATCGGTCCCAAATTCGATTTTGTTGTTATCTGTTGTCAATTTATTGCTCCTTTATGTATTGATTTATCTGCTTGCCGAATAACCTTTTACACGTTATTATGTCCAAACTCAAGTATTTTTATTAGGAAGATTTTTGGTCCAGAAAAGCAAAAAAAACAGTCATATTTCGCATCTTATTCGGCTGCTGATAGCTGCTGCAGCCTTATATTATGCTTTTAAGGGTGAGAGCATAAAGCAGATAATACAGGTCTTTAGCAATCTGAACATATTTGTTTTTATTTATGCCCTTGCGCTTTATATGGTGGGCAATCTGATTTTTGTCGTTCGCTGGCTTATCCTGCTCCGTGTCCAGTCTATTCACGTCGATTATTGGCCTGCTCTGAAGCTGCACCTGCTCGGCCTTTTTTACAACAACTGCCTGCCCGGCTCAGTCGGCGGAGATGTGCTCAGAGCGTGGTACGTTACAAAACATACCGAAAAGAAAATCGAAGCGGCAATGAGCGTCTTCGTCGACCGCGCTATCGGAATGGCCTGCACCATAGCAATGGTATTCCTCACATATTGGATAGTACCAAAAGGCGGTAAAGAAACACAGTTTACACTCGGAGCCGATTTCAGCGTCGCATCCCTTTCACTCAAACTCCTGCTGTGCATTATAGTTGCGGCGGTACTTTCCGCGATAGTTATCGCTGTAATGTATTCGAGCAAGAAACTGCGTCCCATTCTTTTTAAATACGCCTTTATTTTCACACTCCGCTGGAAATTGTGGATGGGCCGAGTCTTTGATGCTATAAAACTTTACTGCTGCAAACCTTTTATCCTGCTCATAGCGGTAATTCTTACCTTTATATGCCAGGCTATGCCGATTTACGGCCTGTACCTGATAGGCAGGAACCTCGGCATAGAAGCAAATATAAGATACTATTTTATGTTCTTCCCGCTTTCATGGATAATCGGCATTGTCCCAATCAGCGTCGGCGGGGCAGGGGTTATAGAAATCGGCCTAAAAGGCCTGTTCGGCAAAGTCGCTCAGGTAACCGAAACTCAAGGCCTGATTCTCGCACTTGCTCAAAGAGTTATATGGCTCATAACCTCAATCCCCGGCGTTTTCATCCACCTGACAGGAAAACATCTGCCGGGCGAAAAAGAAATAAATTTGTAACCACGGATTTCGCTGATTTCGCAGAGCTAATTCAGAAAATAATATAATCAGTGTAATCTGTGTAATCCGCGGTTAAATAGTTATTCAAAATTCAGTTTCGCGAATTCGCCGTGATATTTTTTCGCAGCCTCGTCATACGCCTTAGCGGCGTCGATTTCATTATCAAAATAGCCAAGAAATATTCTTTTTCCTCTGCAGCCAATTATCGCACGATATTTGTTCCTTTTTCTATATAGGTGAACACCTTTGTATTTTGAGGTGGTTTTTGCGGATGTTTTTCTGCGATTGAATTGATTTTGAGCCCTGGTAGCTATCCGCAAGTTTTTCTTCCTGTTATCCAGCCCGTCTCCATTTTTATGGTCAACGAAAAGACCGGCAGGGTCGTTCATAATTTCTCTGTGCATTTTTACGAGTTTGTCTCTATCTAACCTGACGGCATAGAAATTTTTACTTTCGCTTTCATAGAGCTGCCAATCATACCCGGCCAATTTGGGATAATCCTCGACGTCAACAATTACATATTTGCCTTTTGTAAGTTTGATACGCCTGAATTCATAGCCGTAGTGTTTTTTTCTATAGCGAAGCAAAAAATAAACAACGATACTCTCGATAAATGACGGATAGTAAAAATTAAGATTAAGACTGAGTTTTGACATAATGAAAACCTTTCGTATCTCGTGAAACATGACCCCCGCAGTTTCGCCACGGGCAAAACTAATCGCGGGGGTTCTTATATATGGAGGTCTCCCTCGTGAAGCATGACCCCCGTAGTTTCGCCGCGGGCAAAACTAAGCACGGGGGTTCTGTGTATATATGGAGGCCTCCATATATACACAGAACCTGCGCGTTTTTGTCGAAAAATGATCAAGAAAAAAATGTCCGGTATTCGCAACTTGTTGTAGTCAAACGAGATAATTTTTTTATTTTTTTTGAGGCGCGCAGGTTTTTTCCTGCGCAAATTTGCTTATGTGGAGGCCGGTTATCGGAAACTCGGTCCGCCTTTGGCGAGACCTCGCCCACGGGCGGGTTATCAGTTATCAGTTATCAGTTTTTGCGGGGAAAAGGGGATAAAAAACGACATTTTTCGGAAAAATGTCGCCCTGAGCGGATTTATCCTGAGTATCATCGAAGGAGTCGAAGGGGCCAAAAAAATCGTTTGTTTTCGTAAAAAAACGGGGGTATAATTTATCAGGATATAAAGACAAGGAGATGCAACAAAGAAATCAAATATCAAAAATCAATGTCAAATATAAATATAAATATAAGGAGTTAAATATGGCTAGAAAGAAAACTGAAAATGTGACAATGAGAATTCGAATAGGCCAAAGCGAGCTTGAAGTCACTGGGTCAAGTAATTTTGTTGAAAAGAAGATCGCAGAATTTATCGAGTTAAACAAACAGAGTCCTATTGCTATGTCTCTTGAACAAGTATCTACTTCTCGTGTAGGTGAAAAACAAGTTCAATCTTCTGGAAAATCGATGTCTGCCGCACAATTTTTTAGAAAAATAAATCCTCGTTCAGATATCGACCGTACTTTAGCAGCAGGGTATTATCTTGAAATTTTTAAGAAAATGGAAAATTTTACAGCAGTCGATATAAAAGGTACTATCCAAAAAGAAGCAAAAACACAACCCCCAAAAAATACAAACGATGCCATCAACAAAAATATTAAAAAAGGATACATGATGAGCGCTGGAGACAAGGAAGGAAAGATGGCATTTGTTCTTACTTCTGATGGAGAAGAAGCAATAAAAACATTACTTGTACAATAAGGGGTTTTAGATGCCAATTGCTACCTTTGATGCCTTTAAAGCAGAACTTTTGGCACTCAAGAGCTTATTATCTGCAATTACGAAAAAGACAGTGAGAGATGAGTTGCTACAAGAAAGATTTCGCACACTTTTTCGAACGTGGGTCTCAACTGTAAAACCCGCTTTATTTCCTCTTCTTAAAAGTAGACGTGATTTTCTCAAGCTTGACATAGAATTAGAATTGTTGGCTAAACTTACATCTAAAACTAAACCTGTCAATGAGTATTTGAAACGCCTAAATCGAGCTATCTCATTAGCAAATGGATTGATTCTTTATTTGCCCATCAGAGATGTTTCTGAATTTCAAACACCAATCAATAGAAGCGAATTATTTGTTAATGGTATTCCTGATCTTCCACTTCGTCTTGTGCCTAATGCATTAATGGGCTGGAAGAGAGAAATTGAAGAATTTATTAAAATCTATCCGTTTGATAAATCTGTTTTCGTGATGATCAGATACCGTGACAGAAATGTTAATGTGATTAAAAAGCTTAAAGATACCCTGTCTAAAAATAACTTGAATGCAATTATCGCTTCAGAACATAACCTTACCGATGATTTATATAATCCTATTGCTTGCCTCCTTTGCTGTTCAAGGGGGATTGCGGTATTTGATAAGATAGAAACCGGTCAGATATTTAATCCTAATGTAGCTTATGAGCTGGGAATGATGCATTTACTTGGTCGTGAATGTATCATTTTTAAACATAAGACACTCAAATCGTTACATACCGATATACTAATGAAGCTTTATCGTGAGTACAATACCGCCAAAGATGTAATATCCCATATTAAAAAATGGATTTAATAATAAAAATAAATAAATAAAGAATATTTTACCTGTTTTTTAATAAAAATCAGACCTCAATCCTCCTTATTGTGTAAATCTCAATACACAAAACATTGTCAATTTGCCCATGTTAACTTGTTGTTTATTAAAAAATTTTTCATAACTACTTGCGGTATAAAAACTTCCATTTTTTATTTCTGACAAATAATAATTTTCTTGAAGTTGTCTAATCATAAATTATATAATATTCCAAGCTATAGATTTGAAAGGAGAATAAAATGAGTAATGGGGAAAGTTCTAAAGCTGGGAACGAGTTTTTTAAACACACCGAGAGATCTGATGGCACTCGAGATTTGTTTTATGGGAAAATCAGCGATTCTGAACACGGCCACGCAGTTATTGACCCCAATGGTATTCCAAAATTTATCCGTGAATCAGATGGCCGTATAATCGCCGATGACAGTAAGTAATTTGTAAATTTTTGAGTTTTTTGCACGAAAGGAAGGTGAAACATGGCCGGTATATATGATCATATGTTAACACCCATGTGGAAAATACAAAAAAAATCGGAAAATGAAATGTTAAAAGCAGCTTTAGGTCCTATCGTGGGTAAAGCTGTTATAAAAGTTCATGAAGATATTTTGAAGAAACCTTCCTACAGTATTACGGATTTACTTAATAAAAAGAAAAATAAATAAGGGACGTTTACCTATATTTATCTTCTTCTTCTGCCTGAATGGCGGCGTTTTTTGCCCGGAAGGGTAAATTTATGCGGGTGTGGCCTGCCTTCCTGCCTTGGCGGCAGCTCCGGCAGCGTAGAGACGAAGCCGGGACATTTTTCCATTTTGAATTTGCAGCCGATGAATTTTTCAATCTGACGAAGATATTTTTCCTCATCGCGGCAGACGAGCGTAATCGCGTCGCCTTTGGCTTCGGCCCGGCCGGTACGGCCGATGCGATGGATATAGTCCTCGGCAAAAACGGGAACATCGAAATTTATGACGTGCGAAATTCCCTCGACATCTATTCCGCGAGCGGCGATATCTGTGGCGACCATAACCTGGAATTTACCGCTTTTAAAACCTTCCATCGCCTGACGGCGCTGGCCCTGAGTGCGGTCGGAGTGTATCGCGACCGCTTTAACATCGTCACGATGGAGCCGATGACTGATTCTGTCGGCGCCGTGCTTTGTACGCGAAAAAACAAGTACGCTGTACATCCCGCCCTTTTTGAGCATATACAGCAGGACTTCCATCTTCTCTTCCCTGCGGACGGAATAGATATGCTGCGTAATGGTTTCGATGGGGTTTCGCTGCTGACCGACCTGGATTATTTTCGGATGAATCATTACTCCGGCGGCGAGGGTTTGTACTTCGGGCGGTATAGTAGCGGAAAAGAGCAGCGTTTGACGTTTTTGGGGTATAGCGGCGATGATTTTCCGCACATCGTTGATAAAGCCCATATCGAACATACGGTCGGCCTCGTCGAGAACGAGCACTTCCACGTGCCGCAGGTCGATGCTTCTCCGGCCCATATGGTCGAGCAGTCTGCCCGGCGTAGCGACAACGATATCGACGCCGCGATTGAGGACGGCAAACTGACCCCTGATACTTACGCCGCCGTAAACGGTAATGGTTCGCATATGAAGGAATCGGCCGTAGCCGATAATGCACTGTTCGATTTGCAGGGCAAGTTCGCGCGTTGGAGTAAGGATGAGAGCTTTTATATGTTTGTTTCTGGCCGCGTGTTCGTGGCTGAGCCGGTTTAAAATGGGCAGTACGAAGGCGGCAGTTTTGCCGGTGCCGGTCTGGGCGCAGCCGATGATGTCCTTGCCTTCGATCGCGGCAGGGATTACCTGTGACTGAATTTCAGTTGGAGCCTTGTAGCCGGTAGCGAGAATACCGCGAACCAGCGGGTCGGAAAGACCAAGTATTTTAAATGGCATAGAAAAATCCTAAAATTTTAATAATGGAAAGTTAGACTCAAGAAGTCAAGCAGCACCGATGTAGAATTAAAGGCCTGGTTGTTGTTTTATGATGTCTATTAAATTTCAATTCCGGCATTATAGCATATTTGGATATTAAAAGAAGTGTTATTTCCGGTTAAATTTCCTGCTCTATTCTGCCCCCGGCAGGCTGTTTGGTTCTTCTATGTCGCCGGGGTTTTGCTGAATTTCGGCCATTTCGTCCAGTACCCTGGCCGCCTTGTCGGCAATCGCGTCTTTTCTTGTATTCAGCCCGACCGAATAGGGCGGCTGGATTTTATTGTTGCTCATCGGGTTGAGAGCGGCGCAGGCCCAGAGTTTGAGAAAATAACTCTGTTCTTTGGGATTGAGGGGGCGGGTATTTTCATCGCTGCCCTGGCCGTCCGGATGAACAATGGCGAATTTTACCGCGTTTTGAGCCGCAACGCTTGCCTGAATATCTTTTGTACGAGCGGTTTTATAAGCCTTAAACGTATCGAGATATCTTTTTGCGGCGAAGACTTTGGCCGTTTCGATTATTTCGCCGTTATCGGCGCCGTTATTGCCCGTCTTTTCGACTCTTTTTATAAACTGCTCTGTGAAAGTCGATTCATAAATTACTCGCGCCATATGGGCGCAATATAATTTTTCCATAATATCCGCTGAGTTGATATCGTCAATATGCTGCTGGGCGACGGCGAAAAAATTATTCAAATTTCTGGTCTGGCTGAGAAAATAATCGATTTGAGCTTGTTGCGGGGTTTGGCTTTGCCGGGGTCTTCCTTTCAGTACGAATACTCCGCGGACAGGTTTTCCGCCGGCTATCAGGCGGTCTATTTCCTCTTTTTGTTCTTCTGCGAATCCGGCTATTATTTCTCCGTCCCAGTCGAGAACGGGGATGCCTCCGCGGCCGGATTTTCTTCTTGCTTCCTGTTTGGCGGCGGGGCTTTTATCGGTGTTGATTTTTATAAATTTGACGTTTTGCTCGGTCAGATATTTTTCTAATTTTACGCAGAACCCGCACCAGGGCGCCGAATATATGATTATTTTTGGCTCGGCGGCGGACAAAACGGATGCGGTAATTATCAGCACGAATAATATTGCGGCTTTTTTGTTTTGCATTTTTTCACACGTATAAAGAACCGAATTCTGCCATTGTAAAACCTCATTTGCTTATAAAAATTATATCCGTTTTCAGTAGAAATTCAAATAATTCCCCGCTGTTTTTGCGATATAAATTCTTGACTTTAAATCCTTTTGCCAATACACTTTAACGCTTGTGTATTGCTGCCAAATTCAGCATTTAACTATCAACTATAACGTATTGCCAGAAAAGGACTTATGGCCGAAAAAGAAGAACCAAAAAAGATTGAAAGAATAGAGGATATACGGATTCTTGAAGAGATGAAGAATTCGTATATGAATTACGCGATGAGCGTTATAGTTTCGCGTGCTTTGCCCGACGTACGTGACGGCCTCAAGCCTTCCCAGCGGCGCATTTTGGTCGCGATGAACGACTTGAATCTCGGCCCGCGGAGCAAGCACAGAAAATGCGCCAAGATCGTCGGCGATACCGGCGGTAATTATCATCCGCATGGGGACCAGGCGACTTATGGAACGCTGGTGCGGCTGGGGCAGGACTGGAACATGCGGAATACACTTGTCGACCCACAGGGAAATTTCGGAAGTATCGATAACGACCCGCCGGCAGCAATGAGGTATACCGAAGCTCGAATGTCGGCTGAAGCAATGGAAATGCTCGACGATTTGGAGCGAGACACGGTCGATTTTATCCCGAATTATGACGAGACACGAACCGAGCCGACAGTTTTGCCATCGAGGTTTCCAAATCTGTTAGTTAACGGCTCGACAGGCATAGCGGTCGGTATGGCGACAAATCTTGCGCCACATAATCTGGGCGAGGTCTGCGAAGCTTTACTTTTGGTTATCAAAGACCCGAACTGCGGGTTTAAAAATATAATGAAGGTACTGCCGGGGCCGGACTTTCCAACGGGCGGGATTATCTGCGGAAGAAACGGGATAAAACAGGCATACAGTACCGGTAAAGGACATTTAACCGTTCGCGGTAAAGTCGATATCGAAGAGACCAAAAAGGGCAGAAAACACATCATCATCACCGAAATTCCTTATATGGTAGTCAAGACCGCCATCGTTTCGAAAATCGCCGAGCTTGTCGAGGCGGGAACCCTGCCGGAAGTCAGTGATGTGAGAGATGAGTCGGACAGGAACGGAATGCGGGTTGTCGTAGAAGTAAAAAAAGACGCAGAAGAACAAGTCGCACTTAATAAAATTTATCAGTACACGCCATTACAGTCGACTTTCGCGATATCAAACGTCGCGCTGGTAAATAACAGGCCTGAAACACTGAATATAAGAGAGCTTCTAAGTCATTTTCTCGACCACCGCAAAGAAGTAATCCGCAGACGCAGCAGATTTTTACTTATCCGGTGCAGAAACAGGGCACATATCCTCGAAGGTCTAATCCTTGCGGTAAGCGATATCGACGAAATAATAGAATTGATAAAAAAGTCGCCAGACGCTCCAACGGCAAAACTGAACTTGATGAAAAAACCGCTGAAGCTGATAGAGTCGGCGACACTGAAAAAACTGCTGCCGGCAGAGTTCGCAAAAAGAGCGACTTCGGCAGAGCAATTTTTGAGCGGGCCGCAGGCGGACGCGATTTTGAGTATGCAGCTTTCACGGCTGACGGGACTTGAGATTGAAAAGTTAGGCAAGGAATATGTCGGACTTGTCGAAGAAATTAAAGGATACGAGTCGATACTGGCAGATGAAAAATTAGTGCTGGATATTATTACGGAAGACTTGTACGAGATTAAGGAAAAATACGCGGACAAACGCAGGACAGATATTGCCGAGGCGAATGAGGAATTTAATATTGAAGACCTTATCGCTGTGGAAGAAGTGATTGTTACGCTGAGCCACGGCGGATATGTCAAACGTTTGCCAATCGATACGTACCGCAAACAGGGGCGCGGCGGCAAAGGGGTAATCGGGTCGGATATGCGCGAAGGCGATTTTATCGAATCGCTGTTTACGGCGTCGACACATGATTATCTGCTTGTGTTTACCAACCGCGGAAGATGCCATTGGCTGAAGGTTTATGACGTTCCGCAGCTTACGCGGCAGAGCAAAGGCAGAAGCATCGCTAACCTGCTTAATTTGGGCGACCAGAAAATTGCTTCAATTATAAACGTCAATAAATTCGACGAGCGAAATCTTGTTATGGCGACGCGGAACGGAGTTATCAAGAAATCTGCGCTGGAACTTTACGCTAACCCGCGAGCGAGCGGGATTATCGCAATTAAACTCGACCCGAACGACGACCTTATCGGGGTTGCGCTGACGACAGGAAAGAACCATATAATCCTGGGCACGAAAGACGGAATGGCAGTGCGGTTCGAAGAAGAACAGGCAAGGCCGATGGGTCGGTCGGCAAGAGGCGTTAAAGGAATTAACCTCCGCAAAGGCGATAACGTCGTCGATATGGTCGTGGCGGAAGAGAGCGCATCGCTGCTGACGGTCTGTGAAAAAGGATACGGCAAGAGGACGACGCTCGAAGATTACAGGACGCAGCATCGCGGCGGAATCGGACTTATCAATATCAAGACGAGCGACCGCAACGGCAATGTCGTCGCACTTAAAGCCGTAAAAGACGACGATGATATTATGATTATGACCGCAAAGGGAATTGTTATACGCACGGGACTGGATGAACTTCGCGAAATCGGCAGGAATACGCAGGGCGTTCGGCTTATAAAACTTGATGACGATGATAAAGTCGTCGCCGTCGAACGCGTGGTCAAAGAAGAAAAAGAAGACGGCGGCCCAGAGACAGGCGAAGCGGCGCCAGCGGAGGAACCTGTTGAGCCGAAGGAACAGCCGGAAAGTCAGGATGATGAAACCACGAATGAACACGAATAAACACGAAATATTAGCCACAGAGTGCACCCCGATGCGTCGGGACTTCCGCTTCGCTTCAGCAGAGAACACAGGGAAACACAGAGGAAAAATAAATATATGAATGACTACGATGAACTATCCGGTAAGGTAATCGGCTGCGCAATAGAAGTCCACCGTAATCTTGGGCCAGGTCTGCTTGAATCCGCTTATGAAAGATGTCTTTCATTTGAATTGCTGAAAGGTAATATTCATCATTATGTTCAGAAGGAATTGCCGATTAATTACAAAAATATTAAGCTCGATTGCGGGTATAGAGTTGATTTAATGATAGAAGATAAATTGATAATAGAACTGAAATCCGTTGAAACAGTATTGCCGATTCACGAAGCTCAACTTTTAACATATATGAAATTGGCAGGTATTAAAACCGGTTTACTAATAAATTTCAATGTTACACTTTTAAAGAATGGAATAAAAAGATTTGTTCTGTGATAACGACGACGATTTTCACCACAGAGAACACAGAGCGACACAGAGGCGTTATCGCTTTAAGGCGTCCCGATAAAACGGGACTATTAAATTCAAAACTCGTGCCTTACTTACAAGTAATCCGCCAGAGGCGGATAAAACTTGACGTCGGCACATCGCTTTGAATTTTACTGCTGCGCAGTTTTGCCTTAAAGCAGATGAACTAACCTGCTCGATGTCCGCCATAGGCGGATAAAAAGCGAGAGGTTAAATAAAATTTGTTTTGGTTGAGGTTTTATTGCTGATAAAGTAAAAGGCGTAGGCAAAAAGTGTGGTAGATTGTTGTGTTCAAAATTGAATCTATAATGCTTGAAAGGCATTTCTTATGACTTATTTAACAACCGGATGGCTATGTGTGATTGTAGGCTCATTCTGTATTGCCGTGGGTGGAATTCTTACCACGAAAGGCTGGGATAAGCTTTCCAAACATTCCGAGCGACAAATGTTGATTAGTTCTGCCATGCAAGAATTGGAACAAAACGATAAGTATTTGAAAGATATGGATAAGTGTTTTGAACAGTTATCTAACCTTGACCAGGTGTATCTGCTTCCAACGTTCCATTATAACGCCATTCAGCTAATTCAAACCTCCCCACTATGTAAAAGGGATAGTAGTCTTCTTGATGCAACATCTAGCTTTCTTTACAATGTCAATCCAATAAACAATTCTGTCCTTAAGTTGAATAACGAGATTTTTTCAGATACGCGGCCATCCTTACAGAATAAAAAAGATACATATATTTCGTTTTATAATTCTCCACTATTAAAAAGATTCAGGCAGAAGCAGGAAAAACTTCAGGCGGAGCTTTTGAAACTTGGTCGAGGTGGCAATGACAAGGAATCGAATCATGGTAACGGGGGTTCATAACAATAAATTACTTAGTATAATGGCAGGGGAATTTTAATTGTTTTAATAGACACGTCGCCGTGCCGGCCCCAAAGGGGTCTTCGACGACGGTTAAACAACCCGCCGTGAAACGGCGGGCTTTCGGATGTAAACGGTAAAACGTGGATTCCTGATCAGGTCGGGAATGACAAAACATTGTCGTGCCGGCCCCAAAGGGGTCTTCGACGACGGCTAAACAAACGACGAACCCCCGGTACAAGACCGGGGGCTAAACACGGAAACGAAAAGATAAACCCCTAAATAAATTTCGGTTGAGATTGGAAAGAAAAAGGGGTAGAATTATATGGAGAACACAGAACTCAGAATACAGTAGACAGAAGAAAAGAAATAAGGAAGCGCTGCCGTACCGGCAGCGGCTAAACAAAAAGGGAGTGAAATTATGAAAAAACTGGCGATGATTTTTGCCGCGGTGTTGGGGGTTTTTTGCTGGGCACAGGAAAGCCGGGCGGTTGATAAAATTATAGTCAAAGTATCCAATCCCCTCAACGAGACCAGAAGCTGTGGGACGATTTCGCTCGAATTGAAAAAACTGGCGGGTTTTGAAAAAGTCAAGCCGGCGGTTTACAGCGACAGCCTGAAAAAATTCATTCCGTGCCAGTTAATCGATAACGACGGAGACGGAAAGAATGACGAACTGATTTTTCAGGCGGATTTTGCAGCGAAACAATCGCAATTATTCGAGATAGTCGAGGCCAACGCGACAAACCAGGTAAAACAAAAAAACGGAGCAACGGCATATTATATTCAGCAGCGAAAAGACGATTTTGCATGGGAAAACGATAAAGTCGCATTCAGGATGTACGGACAGGAACTGCAGAGGACAGAACTAACCAGCAGCGGAATCGACGTATGGGTAAAAAAGGTCCAAGAACCTGCTATGCTATATTTATACGGCAAGGGACACGATTATTTTCATGCGGACAATCCATTGGCAATCGATTTCTATAATATAGGGCCGACATTAGGCTGCGGGGGACTGGGAGTCTGGTTCAACGGAAAATTATACAGGTCGGAAAATTATTACGAGTGGAAGATAATCGCCAACGGACCAATCAGGGCGATTTTCGAGCTTAGCTATAAGCCTTGGCAGTTCGGCGATAAAAAAGTCGGCGAAGTAAAGAGAATCAGTCTTGACGCAGGAGCGAATTTTAATCATATCGAGAGCAGATTCGCCACTGATGTAAAAAATGTGATACTGGCGGTTGGAATTACTAAATGCAAAAGAGGCGGAAAGGCAACTTACGCAAAGAATAAAGACCGGCTCGTCTATTGGGAAAATCCACACCCGAAGTTCGGGATAGTCGGCTGCGGCGTAATTTTGCCGAAAGAGGCGGCCAGAGGCGAGGCGGCTGAAGATGTGGAAAATAATCTCCTTCTTGCAAAGACAAGCGACAAACGTTCGATAAGCTATTATGCCGGTGCGGGATGGAGCAAATCGGCACAATTCGACAGCGAAGAGAAATGGATTGCATTCGTTGAAAAAACGGCAAGACTGATTGAAAATCCATTGAAAATCAAAATAGAAAAGTAAATTAGCCACAGATTTCACAGATTTTAAAATAAAAAATAGAAAAAATATCATTGACGAAAAATAAAGATACAAAGCCAATATATGTAATTGCGGGCAAGGATGAATTTCTTGTCGCTGAGCAGATAACGGCACTGGTTAATCAACTGCTGACGCCTGAACAGATGCAGATGTGTCTTTGGCGGGCGGAAGCCGATAAGATTTCAGCGGTAGAGGTTTTTGACGATTTGAGGACGCTGCCGTTTCTTGCGGAAAAACGTGTGGTTGTTTTGAGCGGCGCAGACGATTTTGTCAGTGATAACAGGGGGCTTCTGGAAAAATATTTTGAAAGTCCGGCGTCGAGCGGCGTTTTAATCCTTGCGGTGAGCAATTGGGCATCGAACACACGGCTTGCGAAGGCTCTGCCGAAGGTTGGACAGTTAATTGAGGTCGGCGAATTAAAATCGAGAGAACTTGTTTCATATATCATCGATTACGCAAAACAGCAGGGAAAAAATCTTTCCGTAAACGCGTCACAAATGCTGATTGAACTTTCTGGCGATGAGCCGGGGATTTTGCGATGCGAAATAGATAAACTGGCGGCATACGTCGATTCCGCGAAAAATATAACTGAAAAAGATATTTCTGAGCTTGTGGGGCGAAACAGGATTTTCGGGGCGTTTGAGGTTATCGATTCGATGATGGCGGGCGATACGGGCAAGGCACTTGAAAAATTACGGAGGATGTTCGGCGCGGACAAGGACGCTGAATATACGGTTGTAGGGGCGTTTGCGTGGCATTTTCGCAGGATGTTTACGGCCAGTACTATGCTGAAAAGCAGCGGGCCTGACGAGGTGGCGCGAAAACTTCGAATCTTCTGGAACCAGAAGCAGTTTTTCGATGTAATTAAAAAAATGACGCTGAAAAGAATCGGCGATTGCCTGCGGAAGCTTGCCGAGATAGATTATCAGATTAAGACCGGCAAAGCGACTGCGCAGACGGCAATTGAATCGATGATAGTTGAATTGGCGGCGGCTAACTAAAATATGGCAGAAGAACAACGAGTAAGGAAAAGGCATAAGCGAAAGAAGACCATTGCAGAGCATTGGCTGATTTATGTTCTGCTGCGCATTTTTCTGTTTTTTGTTTTTCTGTTTTCTGTTGAGAAGGTTTTGAAATTCGCCGCTTTTTTAGGCAGAGGATTATGGAAGCATTACGCCAGAGGAAGAGAAAGGGCGTTGGAGAACCTTCACGCAAGTTTTCCAGAAAAGGATGAGAAGTGGATTGAGGAAACAGGCATACGCAGCTTTGAAAATCTTGTTATGTTCGCAGTTGATATTGTTTTTTCGCCGAGAATAATACGAAAAGACAACTGGGAACAGTTCTCAACCTATAAAAATGTTGAACGAATAAAGTGGATGATGGCAGAACATCGACCAATGCTGCTCGCAGGGCCTCATTATGGAAATTTCGAGATTATCGGATACCTGCTGGGCGAATTCGGGTTCGATATTTACAGTATCGCCAGGCCGCTGGATAATAAATTTATCAACAAATATCTTTACGACTTCCGGCAGAGAAACGGACAGAAAATTATCGATAAAAAAGGCGCTTCGGAACATATGGAGCAGATTGTCAGGCAGGGTTCGACGCTCTGTTTTATCGCCGACCAGAACGCGGGCAAAAAGGGAATCTTCGTGGATTTCTTCGGCAGAAAGGCGAGCACATATAAAAGCATCGGCCTGCTTGCAATTCAATATAATCTGCCGATAGGGGTAGGGGTAAGCAGAAGGGTTGGCAACAGATTCTTTTTCGAGATAGAAGTCGAAAGGCTGATAATGCCGGAAGAATGGAAGGATAAAGAGGACCCGCTACTGTGGATTACGCAGGAATATACCAAAGCGTTCGAAGATTCGATACGTAAAGACCCGACGCAATACTGGTGGATACACCGAAGATGGAAGACCCGGCCAAAAGAAGAGCTGCAAAGACAGCAGGACACAAAGATAATTTAAAATTTAAGATTTAAAATTTAAGATTTGCCGTTATAATTTCTCATAAATTGTTAATTGGAGAAAATTATGGCAGAGACGCAAAAAAGCTGGGAACATCGATTGGGCAAGGCAACGGATTCGCTGGCGGTGGATTTTGTAGAGTCGCTTTCGTTCGATAAGCGGCTGTATAAATACGATATTGTCGGCTCAATTGCCCATGCCGAGATGCTGAGCGAACAGAAACTGCTGACAAAGGACGAATTCAAGCAGATTAAAGATGCTCTGATTGAAATCTCGCATCAAATTGCCGAGGGCAAGTTCAAATTCGACAAGACCTACGAAGATATTCATATGGCGATAGAGGCTGCGCTGATAGCGAAAATCGGCGAGGCAGGCAAAAAACTGCATACCGGCCGGAGCCGAAACGACCAGGTCTCAACCGATATGCGGCTGTGGATGCGTGACGAAATAGAGATAATACAGACAAAAATTGCAATGCTGCAGAAGGCCTTTGTGAAACTTGCTGAAAAATATACGGCAGATATTATGCCTGGGTACACACATCTGCAGCGTGCACAGCCGATTTCAATCGCGGCGTATCTGCTGAGTTTTGTCGAACAGCTGAACCGCGACCGGCTGCGGCTGAAAAATTGCCGATTGATTTTGAACATTTCACCGCTGGGAAGCGGGGCGATTGCAGGGTCGTCGCTGCCTTTGGATAGAAAGAAGACCAGCGGGCTGCTGGGATTTTCAGATATTACCTATAATACGATTGATTCGGTTTCCGACAGAGATTTCTGCGCGGAATTTATATTCGACTGCTGTCTTATCGCGGCGCATCTGTCGAAATTAGCTGAAGACTGGATTATTTTTTCGACGACGGAATTCGATTTTGTACGGATTGACGATGCATTCTGCACATCGTCGAGTATGATGCCGCAAAAACGCAATCCCGATATGCTCGAACTGATTCGCGGAAAAGCAGGAAGCGTCTACGGTTCGCTTATGGCGATACTTACGATATTGAAGGCGCAGCCGAGCGGCTATAACCGCGATTTGCAGGAGGACAAGGTACATACCTTTAAGGCTTCGGATACGATAGAGGCCTGTGTCGATATGGCCTGCGCGATAGTTGAGAATACAGCATTCAAAACAGATAAGATTTCGGCCGGTCTTGATAAGGGTTTTCTGGACGCGACTGCGATGGCAGAATACCTTGTTAAAAAGGGCGTGCCGTTCCGGACAGCTCACGGCATAGTCGGTACTCTTATCGCACAATGCGAAAAAAACGGCAAAGGACTTGCAGATGTTCCGATTGAACAGTTTAAAAAACATTGCGAATTTATTGATAACGATGTTTATCTGTATTTGGGCAGCAAAAGCGTTGTCGTTTCATACGCTACGGCTGCATCGGCTGGAATAAGCCAGATGGTTGAGCAGATAAATTACTGGAAAAAGCAGCTCGCAGAACGATGAGCAGCGGCGAGACAGAGCTTGTTAAGTATTTTGCGGCGAAGGGGAAATTGAACGCCGCGAAATTTCCAATCGGCATAGGGGATGATATGGCACAGGTCAAGTTGTCTAAAAATTCTTCGGTGCTTATTACAACGGATATGCTTCTCGACGGAGTGCATTTCGATACAAGAAAAGCGACTCTCGAACAAATCGGCTACAAATCAATGGCAACCAGTTTGAGCGATTGCGCGGCGATGGCAACAATACCGCTGGCAGCAGTCGTGTCAGTGGCTTTGCCGAGGAATTTCGGTGTACAAGGTGCACAAAAACTTAAAAGACTGCACAAAGGGATACTCGTAGCGGCAAAGAAATATAACTGTCCGCTTATCGGCGGGGATATGACAAGCTGGAACAAACCGCTTGCAGTCAGTGTCGCGATGCTGAGCGTGCCGGGGCAGACAAATCCAATAAGACGCAGTACTGCAAAGACGGGCGATGTGATTTGTGTGACGGGGACTCTTGGCGGGTCGATTGTAAAAAGACATCTTGAATTCGAGCCTCGCCTTAAGGAATCGCTTGTAATTGCACAGGCCGGTGCGAATGCGATGATTGATATAAGCGATGGGCTGAGTACGGACCTGAACCATATATGCAGACTGAGTAAAAAAGGTGCCATTGTCGAAGCTGATAAAATTCCAGTTTCCAGAAATGCAGTGGGTTTAGAAGCAGCACTAAACGACGGCGAAGATTTTGAACTGCTGTTTACAATGCCGAAAAAGAAATTTGAGCGATTGAAAAAAAGCTGGCGGTTTAAAGTTAAACTTACAATTATCGGCAGGATTACAAAAGATGGTACAGTAAAAATAAAAAAGTCCGACGGCAAAGTTGTTGATTTGCTGCCTAAAGGTTATGACCATTTAAGAGGAAAATGAGTAAAGCTATAGAGATTATTTCAGATTCTGTGGGAAAGACCTTTGAAATAGGCAAGAGAATCGGTGCATTGCTTGAGCCGGGAAAAGTCGTTTGCCTGACGGGGCCATTGGGCAGCGGCAAAACGACGCTTATAAAAGGTATCGCGGCCGGGGCCGGGGCGGCAAAACCTGAACAGGTCAACAGTCCGACCTTTGTAATTGTCAATGAGTACCAGGGGAGATTAAATATTTTTCATATAGACGCGTACCGAATAAATACGATTGCAGAATTTGAGGCGCTGGGGTTTGAAGAGTTTATCGGGCCAGAGTCGGTTGTTCTTGTCGAATGGGCCGATAAGGTGGTGGGGGCACTCGGAGGATTGGACTGTATATATATAGATATGCAGCATAATGGACAAACAAGCCGGAAAATGAGAATTACCGGCCTAAAAAACACGGAAATATTAAAAATCTGAGACTTTTCGAGCTAATTTTTCATTTTACTTTCTGTTTTTCGATAAAAAAACGGATTTTATGGGGTGTTAAACAGCAGTTTTGGATAGCAAAAGACGAATAAAACAGCAGATTAAGTCTTATCATTGTCTAACCGATAGCAAATATAGAAATTAATCATAAATAAACCTTTAGCAAATAAAGGAGAAGAAAAAATGAAAAAGCGAAACGGATTTACACTGGTTGAAGTTTTGATAGTCGTAGTAATCCTCGGCATCCTTGCTGCGATAGTAATACCGCAGTTCAGCGACGCTAGCGAAGAGGCGAAGCTGTCAACCCTTGTAAGCGACCTTCAGACGGTCCGCTCACAGATTCAGCTTTATAAACTTCAGCATAAAGCGAAACTGCCCGGAGCTGGAACGGCGACTTTCGGCGATGCCATGACGAAGTACACAGATATAGACGGCAAACTGGCAACAACCCAGGCACCGGCTGACGGAGTGTATGGTCCTTATGTTCAGCAGATACCGAAAAATCCGTTCAACGACAGTAATGAAGTGTCAATAGGCGCGGCAAATCCGCCCGGCGACGACAGCAGCGGTTGGTATTTTAATAGTACGACCGGTGCGTTTAATGCAAACGATAGCGCTGCTCACGCTGCTCTGTAAAAAGCGGCGAAACTCCGGCAGATAAAACCGGAGAAAAGATACAGGCTGGTCAGTCCGTTAGTTGCGGGGCTGACCAGCCATTTTTTTATTGAAGATTGAAAATTGAAGATTGAAAATTTAAAAGCATTTACTCTAATTGAGGCTTTGCTTGCTCTTGTTATCCTATCGATAGCGGCGGCGGGGCTGATTCTGCCGTTCGCCTCAAGTATGACTGTTCAGCAGCAGGGATGCAGCCAGACGCTGGCCGCCAAACTTGCATCCGACCTTATCGAGCAGATTATTAATACGGATTTTGGTCAGATAGTTACCACCTACAACGGATACAACGAGACAAAAGGACAAATAAAGAACGCAGCCGGTATTGTTTTCAGCGACCCGATGTACGCCGATTTAAGCAGACAGGCGGTTTGTGAATATATTTATATGCCGCAGCAGGCCGGTATCGGGACGCCGAATTTTATCCGGATAACCGTTCGCGTATACCAAAACGGCGTTAAACTTACCGAGGTTGTGAGGCTGAAAAACAAATGAAACATCGCGAAAATAAATACAAAGGGTTTACGCTTGCCGAACTGCTGATGGCGATATTGGTAATGAGCATAATCCTTACCGCTGTGGCGGCGCTGTCTTTTGCGCTTGGCTCGGCAAACGATTCGGCGAATGATTCCTCAGAAGTTTACAGCAGGATTCGCTATACAACTATGCGTGTTAATGAACTTTTGAGGAACAGTAAATTGATATGTTCAAACTTTGGTACGAGTGTTGCGATATGGCGGGCAGATGATAACGGGGACAACCAGATAAATCCCGGCGAGATAATTTATATGGAAACAGGATATAATAATATAAACCTGATTAGTTTTCAACCAAGTGTGGCTCAGAGTGGTCTGGTACTGCGACTTGCGGATATATTGGGCGGTTCTATGAGGTCATGGCTTGCATCGAATATACCGTCAAGCTCTGTCAGTCTTGTTAATAATTGCGATTATGTTGCTTTTACGACCGATGCGGCACCGCCATACGCGAAGAAACTTAATATATATTTCGGTATTTCGCAAAAAGGCGTCAGACATGATTACCAGATAAGCGCTCGACAAAGATGCTATGCCGGCTATCTGCTCGACAGCAGCGGCGCGATTAAATCGACGGATGATGATATATGATAAGAAGCAGGAAATATAGTCGGAACAAAGGAATTGTTCTTTTAATTATTCTGCTGGTTGTAGCGGCGATAACCGTTGTGGGTCTCGGTTTTATTGTCCGGGGCGATACGGAGTTTGCCTGCGGGCAGAATATAGAGCTAAAGGCCGATATGGATTATCTTGCCGAGTCGGGTCTTGAACATGCAAGAGGACTGATTATGTGTCCGCAAGATATAGCGACGGAATATTTTACCGGCGCAACGGCGCAACAGCTTTACACAGGTTCGGATTATTATGATGTAAACGTATCCAAACTTTCAGAATGCGACTGGCAAATAACATCGTCAGCTTACAGGAAGGTCGCCGGCGTTACTGGCGCGCAAAGCAGCCTGACCGCTGAAATGAGACTTGACCCTGATGTGGCATTCTGGTCTGGGACTAGTGTTTCGCTAAGTCCTGTGCTGATTATAAACGGCGATGTTTACTGCAATGGTGTTATAACTAATCAGGGCTCGATAAACGGCGATTGTTTCGCGGATTTGCTGACGGGTAATGCAGCAAGCGGTTCGGTTAATCCTAAAACAGATTTGCAGCTTGTTAAGCCGACGATTAGCGCCGCCCTGCTTACCTCAAATTTTACAACACTGCCACTACTTGTCTCTTCTCTTACAGATACGAGTTTAAGCCTCTTAACAGTTTGTTACAGAAACGGCAATCTGGAAATCAGGAAAAACGTCACAATTAACGGCTGTCTTGCGGTGAACGGCAATCTGACAGTTACCGGAAACTCCAACGTTATAACCGCCAAAAAGGGTGTTCCCGCAATTTTTGTAAGCGGCAATCTTATAATACAGGAAAACGCCGAATTGAATTGCGACGGACTGGTTTTTGTAAACGGATTAGTTGAATTGCCCAGTACCAGCTCATATGCAAACCTAATGACAATAACAGGTTCGCTTTTTACTAACGGACTTAATGCGAATAGAAGAATTGCTGCTGATAGTTCCGGCAATGGTTACAACGGGACTATGAACGGTGATTGTGCTTTGGTATCGGGTCCTGCCGGTTTCGGTACCGCAATGAACTTTGACGGGGCAGGTGATAACGTTCAAATTCCCGGCCTGCTTGGCCAGCCTTCGCGTATCTCAATATGTGCATGGGTTAATTTACGTTCACCCGATATACATGGTGCGGAGATAATATCCCTTGGAGATTGTGTATCATTGAGATTAGACCAGGATGGAACGACCACAAACGGTTTTTATTATCGCGGAAGCTCCCGCTGGAATGTTACGACCTTAAATCGAACTTACGCAGGTAAGGGATGGCATCATTTCGCTTATGTCATTGGGAATAGCATCCAGAGACTTTACGTTGATGGTGTAGCGGCTGCTTCGACTACATACACTAACGCCATCAGCTATGCGGGTCTGGGTTCCAATACCACTATCGGCTGCCACGGGGATGGAAATGCAGACTTTGACTTAAATGGCATCATCGACGATGTGCGTGTTTATAAAGCAGCATTGACACAACCTGGTATTTTGAGTGTTATGGCCGGCGGTGAACCGGCCGGGGGCAATCTTGCGGGCTGGTGGAAAATGGAATGCGGCACAATAATGATAAATGCCGCTCCGGTAAAGGCGGCCATTTATGACTGGCCGGGCGGAGTAAAAAACAGATGGTCGCCTGCGGCGGGGGCATTCTATAAAACAATAACACGAAATCCTTAACTGGCGTTTTGTTATCGGGCATTTCAAAGAAACCTTTATAAACCAGCTTTAAATTAACCAATATCAAAATTTTCCCTATCAGAGAATACAGATGCGGTCTTTAACGACTTTGCGGAGTTTAACGGTTTTGGGGCAGTAAAGAGGCTGTCAAATAGTCATAAACGCGATGGAAGAAGAGATATTTTAAGGACCGATAAGGAATTCCAAAAATACGTTTCTGCGCTAAAAATCCGCATTTTAGGCGGTTAAGCTGAAGTCCCGGCAAGACGAAAAATATAGTGGAACAGTGCGGATATTCTGCATTTAAAGGGTGAAAATATGGAAAAAGACCATCTAAAAATTTCGCCGGCGTTTACGCTGGTGGAAGTGCTTATTGTGCTGATGGTTATCGGCATAATCGCGGCGATTGCGGTTCCGCTGTACGTCTCGGCGGCATCAACGCAATTGAGAACCGCGGCCAGTATGATCGCATCGGACCTTGAATACGCAAAGAGTATGTCGATAAGCACAGGTCAAAGTCATAGCGTTGTTTTCGATACAACGGCGGAAAGTTACAGCATTAAGAATTCTGCCGGGCAGGTGATATCTCATCCTGTGCATATCGGGGCCAGTTACGTTGTAAGTTTTGCAAACGACAGCAGGCTTGGCAATGTTGATATTGTAAACACGACTTTCGGTGCAGCAAACACAATAAAGTTCGATAATGTCGGGACGCCCTTTAACGGAAGCGGAGCGGCTTTGAGCAACGGCTATGTTCAGCTTCGCGCCGAGGGATATGTACTGAAAGTGAAGATAGACACTGTAACGGGATATATAAACATTGAATAACCGATAAAAAATATGCTTGAATTTCTAAAGACAAAAAGAAGTCCAATCGGACTGGACATCGGCAGCAATTCGATAAAGATGCTGCAGATGGAATACGAGGCCGAGCGAATGATTGTCACCGCTGCGGACGAGAGACAGTTCAGCCATGAAATTTCTGAGGACAAACAAGCAAGGATGGAAGCTGCTGTTGCCGCAATCAGGGATATGCTGGCAAGAGGCCGATTCGAGAAAAGAGAAGTTGTTTCGTGTCTGCCAAGCTCGGATTTGATTATCAAAAGCCTGCGGCTGGACATCGGCGATGAGCGGGAAATCGAAAAGTCGATTAAGGCGGGTGCTATTGAACACTCAGGCCTGAAGACAGACAGTCACGAAATCAGATTTATGTCGGCAGGGAATATCAGACAGGGCGATGAAATAAAAAGCGAAATTATTCTATTTGCCGTCAGCAAAGAGGCACTCAGCAATCATATCGATATGCTTGAAAAAGCGGGTGTGACTCCTGTGGGAATCGATACTGTGCCTTGCGCATTATTCAGAAGTCTGCAGCGGTCTCTTCGCAGGACGGCGGACCAGGAAAAGACAAATGTTTTTGTCGATATCGGGGCAAGTCATACCACCGTTATTATCGGCAAGGCCGGGGAAATTATTTTTGCCAAACAGATAGATATTGCCGGCGAGCAGATAACGCGTCAGGTCGCATCGAGGCTGGGTATCGGGCTGGAAGAAGCTGTGCATCTGAGGAGCAAGCTGAGAAACGAAATCGAGGCGCAGGAAATCGAGCCTGCTACCCGGCAGGTTGTAATCGATAGTATGTATTCAGTCATAGACGAACTTGCGAGGGAGATATCGCTGTGCTTCAGGTACTACGCGGTAACATTCAGAGGACAGCGGCCGGGGCAGGTTATTTTTGCCGGCGGCGAGGCCTATGAAGAGACGCTTGTAAATGCGCTTAAGCGTCATTTGGGAATAGAAATTGAGATAACAGAACCCCTGAAAGGCTTTGATATATCGAATGTTCAGTTTCCCACGGAGAAAAAGGCGATGCTGTGCGAATGGGCCGTTGCCGCGGGATTGTGTCTTAAGGGTTTGCATTTAACTGATAAACAGAGAGCATATGAAAGAAATTGATTTTTTGCCTGATTGGTACAAACAAGGACGCGTGCAGCAAAAGAAGCATCGCGAGTTTTATTCCGCGCTGGGACTGATTGTGTTTACTATGGCAGTATGGAGTATATTCGCCAACGGCAGAGTTGTGGCGGCAAGGGCGAAAAACACCAATTTGCAGAAAGCGAAACTTACGCAGGTACGTTCAGAAGGGGACTATTCTGCCGCTGAAAAAGAATATGAGCGGTTGACGGAAGAGGCGGCTGTTCTTAAATCGCTCGAGTCCAAAATTTGTGTTTCAGATATTATCGCGGAACTTACGCATTTGCTTGGCGAGAAAATTGTTCTCAAGAGACTCGAAATAAGAGCAGAACCTTTGGGATATCCGAATGTACAAACAGGCGTGAAAACCGTTTCCGAAACGGCAAGAGCTCCTTTCGAAGAAAATAAAAAGTTTAAAATTATTCTTGCGGGTTTTGCCTCCGACGCGGCAGAAGTTGCCGGGGTCCTTAACAGGCTGGAACAATCGGGTTATTTCTTTCAGATTGTGCCGGGTTTTTCAAGGAATGTAAAAGTCGGAGAATATCAGGCAAGTGAATTCGAAATAAGCTGCTACCTTGCGAATTACAGGCTGAACTGAAGACTTATGAAGATAATAAAAAGCAAACAATTTGTTATGTCAATCGCCGTAGTGGTACTGGCAGTGGCATTTGTGTTCTTTCAATTTCTGCCTTTGAACAAGAAAGCCAGAGACCTGAATGCTGCGAATACAGTGCTGATTTTGGAGAATACGGCGGCCAACGCACGGATTGAAGTGCTGCCGCAGCTTAATAAACAGATTGAAGAGATGAAACAGCAAATAGGAGATTTCGACGCGAAGATACCGCTTGGAAGGTCTCACGGAGTATTTCTGCAAGAACTTGCCGAAGTGATGAAACAGCGAGGTCTGACAGAGTTTGTTATTCAGCCCGGGACCGAAATCGAAACTTCCCAACTATGCGGCATACCAGTCGACATTCGATGCCGCGGAAAGCTGATACAAATTTTCGAGTTTTTCAGAGCATTGGAATCTTTTGAAAGAGTTGTCCGCGTCGAGGATGTTACGCTGAGCAACAATGATAAACTTGAGAGTATTGTGACAATGAACGCAAGAGTGAAAATATTTTACAGGACACAAAATGAAACTGCCGGCAAATAAAACGGTCGACCGACAAAAGGCCGCAATGACCCGAAGTGCGGTTCATCGCAAAAAGCTGATTGCGGCTATGGTGCTGATGCTGATTATGGCCGTGCTGTGGATAAGGCTGCTGGCAGGCAAGAGTAAGCCGGTGGCGATTTCCGCATCTCTTGTTGTCGAGCCGAGCAGGATTTCATCGCCGCAGAGCGGAGGAGTGGAATATATCGAACTTCCGCATATATCCGGCAGACATAATTCGATTGCAAGCGATTTATTTTCAGCAGGGAATCTCAATCAGTTTAATAAACAGGAGCAGTATACAACGAACACGGAGCAGTTTAGCCAGACGAGTACAAAAGAAGAATCTCCTGTTGAATTGGCGGCTGCGGCCTTGAAACTGGACGCGATTGTCAACGATAAAGAGCCGCAGGCATATATAGAGAACAGGCTTTTTGAAAAGGGCCAGAGTTTCAGATTTACGTTTCGCGGTCAAATATACCGCTTCAAGGTTCTGAACATTCTCGCTGACAGAGTTGATCTCGACTGTAATGGAATAATTATTACCAAGATAATTCCTCAGTCTTTTTAGGGACTGGGCAATAAAGGAAGAAAAAATGAAACGGGAAAAAATAAAAATAGAAGCGAAATACAGAAGTCTGCTGCTTCTGTATGTAGTCATTATAACCGTTTTTGTTGCGATTGTAACGGGTCAGACTGAGCCGAATCAGGCGGAACCGAACCTGCCGAAGGGTGACGAATTTGTAATGGTCGGGCAGCAGGACAACAACGTGGTATTTGTGGACGAGCCGCAGCAGACAAAAACAGAAGAATCATTTGCCGGCCAGCCGGTTCAGACAATCAACTTCAGACAGGATATGACGATAAGAGATGCCCTGCGGTTTCTCGCTGTAAAATACCGGAAGAATATAATACCGTCGGCAAAAGTAGGCGGAAAATTGAATGTTACGAATCTTTATGAGGTTACTTTTAACGAGGCGCTGGATGCCATTTTGGGACATAGTTTCTATTATGAGTTCGGCGACAATTTTATCAAAGTCTATACAAAAGAAGAATACGATGAAATGGCAAAGGACCGCTTGCGAATGTCCAGCAAGGCCTTTACTTTGTATTATGTCAACGCAGCCGAAGTAAAAGCTCTTATTACGCCGATACTGAGCGAATCAGGCAAAATTGGTACAACTACACCGGCGGCAGTGGGTACCGAGGCCGGCGAGGGCGGCGATACACTAAGCATGAGAGATACGATAGTTGTTTACGATTATCCTGAAAGACTCGACCAGATAGGCCGGATGATTAGGGAAATGGACGTAAAGCCGCAGCAGATTCTGATTGAAGTTACGATTCTCAAGGCAACGCTGACGGAAACAACACGATTCGGCATTAACTGGAATACCATAGGAGGTATTACGGTTAGTCAGTCCACCAATGGTATAACCGTTGGTTTTGCACAGCCGACCACCGAGATAGCGGCTGGCGCCGGCCTGCAAGTCGGATTTACTAACGATAAACTTGTGTCACTGATTACCGCCCTTGAAGAGGTGACGGATGCAACAGTTCTGGCTAATCCTAAGATTATGGCGATGAATAAACAGGCCGGTTATATAAATATCGGCAGTGAGACAGGTTACACTGAAAGTACAACACAAACTGCAACCGGCACAACCACCTCGGTAGCATTTCTCGAAAGCGGTACACTTTTGAAGTTCAGACCTTTCATATGCGACAATGGATATGTTCGTATGGAGATTAATCCTGAAGAGAGTACAGCCAGTACTACTACTCCGGCCGGCAGCAGTACCGTTATACCATCAAAGACCATTACACAGGTTAAAACCAATATAATGGTAAAGGATGGCAGAACGATTGTTATTGGCGGGCTGTTCAAGGAAGACCTTACCAGTGCGGATTCACAAGTGCCGGTTATCGGCGATTTTCCTGTTATCGGCGCACTGTTCAAAAAGACAAAAGATTCTAACATCCGCACCGAGCTTATTATCCTGATAACACCGCATATTATCGATGAGTCCAGTGATATTGCCGCCAAAGACAAGCAGGAAGACATAAGCCGAATTGTTGATGGTTCAAGGAAAAGAATGAACTCTATTTCAAGAGCTCGCATTTATGAAGATATTTACGCAAAAGCGGTCAAATATTATTCCGAGAAAAAATACGACAAGGCACTTGCGGAGCTGAACTGGATTATCGGATTCCGCCCTAATGCCCTTGAGGCAGTAAAACTGAAAGAAAAGATTTTGGCCGAGACCAAGCCGGACGAATACAAGGCACTCGAAAGAATTATGCTCGAACAAATCCGCAAAGAACAGGAAATTGAATGGTCTCGCAGGTAAGGAAACGGGCAATGAATAGAAAAATGAAAATTATGTTATTGGTTTTTGCCGTTCAGCTGTTTTTCGCCGCCAATTGCCAGAGCCGCATAAACAAGGAAAAGATTAAGGCAAAATGGAATAAAGACTCTGCGGATATAAAGCTTAAGATGGCACAGGAACAGTTTGAAACAGGTCAGTATGAACAGGCCGAAGAATCCGCAAGACAATGTCTCGAAGCGGACCCGAATATGTTGCAAGCAAAACTGCTGCTGGGAAAGATTAAATTTTCTCAGGAAGATTTCGCCCAGGCAAAACGCTATTTTCAGGACTATATCAGTTCCAACGAGCGGGATGAAACGGGCTTATTTCTGCTGGCTCTTACATACGAGCGAACCGGCGACAGCATCTTTGCGATGAAATGGTACAAAAAGGCTTTGGAAATCGCCCCGGATAATATGGATTACATAATTGCTGTCGGTCAAATGTGCCAGGCAGCAGGGGATTTTAACCTGGCAGAATCTTTTTATAAGGAAAAGATGGCGTCAAATCCAGATAATACCGATTTGAAGGTTGCCGCTGCACAAATGTATCTTGTAAAGAATGAAAACGATAAGGCTATACAACTGTACGAACAGGCTTTACTGCTGAAACCACAAAGCAAAGAACTGCTCGAAGCACTCGGCTCGTGTTATATTCTTACAAATCAGTGGGGCAAATCGCTTGAAATTCATCAGAAACTGTATTCTCTAAGCATCGCCGGGGAAAAGAAAAACAGATATATAGAGACTATGGCAATTTCTGCTATGAATGCCGGCGATTATAACGCCGCGATGAAATATTACTCAGAGCTTATAACACAAGATAAACGTAATGCAAAATTCTGGCTTGCGATGGGACAGGCGGCTCTTGGCAGCGGCTCTTTGGAACAGGCAATTGCGTGCAGCCGGAAAGTGCTTGAGTATGCACCGGATATGACAGAAGCATGGCTTTTAAGCGGTTCAGCAAATTACAAGAACAATAACTTTCTACAGGCGGCTTGCGATTTTCAAAAAGTTGCAGATATTCCGCAATACGCCAAGTTTACCTGGCTAATGACAGGCCGATGTTATGAAAAACTCGGCATGACCGAAGAATCAAATACCGCTTATCAAAAAGCCGAACAAATTGAAGCTGACAGCGAACTGCAATTACTTTTAACAGAGGGAAATGGAAATAATTTATAATGTTGACTAAGAAATACAGATTTCTTGCAGTACTGGCATTTATCATATTAATGCTTATTGCTGCCATACCACTTGGCGGTACAACAGTGCCGGAAGCATTAGTCTGCCTTGCGGCTGTTGGTGCTGCTGTATGGCTGAGCTGGCATTTGTTCATTGAAATAAAAATGCTCCTTGCTCAGATAGCCCGCCTTGAGAACGATTACAAGAATCATGTTGAAAAGACCTCACAGTCTTTAAAGGAAGCCAAAGACTACAAACTGCAATTGCAACTTTTGAAGCGGCAGAAGCGAAACACAGAAGCCATTATTTATAGTATTTCGGATGCTGTTATTGTTACCGATGCAAGCGACAGACTTATTATGGCCAATGAGCCGGCGGGAAGTCTCTTCGGCTTCGACGTCAAACAGGCAATACTGAAACCGCTGGAGGAACTTATCCAAAATAAAGAGTTAGTGCAACTCGTTGAAACCAGCAGAGACAGGAAAGTAAGGCACCTGCGGCATGAACTACAGCATAATTTCGGCAAAGATATTCTAACGTATGACTGTATTATCTCCTCAATTTACGACGATGACGAGCAGGTCTGCGGAGTTGTATCTGTTCTTCATGATATTACACGTGAAAAGGAAATATCGCAGATGAAGAACGATTTCGTAAGCCATGTTTCACATGAACTTAAGACGCCGCTTGCTTCAATAACGGCCTATTCTGAAATGCTTGTCGAGGGAGAGGCGAATGATGAAAAAACGCGAAAGGAATTTTACTCAGTAATACAAAGTCAGGCGAAAAGACTTAATCGTCTCATCGAAGACATCCTGAATATATCCAGGATTGAATCCGGACTTATAAGGGTCAATAAGGAAGCGGTCAGTACCGCCTTGATAGTACGGGACGCGGTTCAGATGATTAAGGGCTACGCTGCTGAAAAGAATATAACTGTTGAGGACCAAACGGCAATTGTATTCGACCAGGTTTATGCCGACAGAGATATGATTTCGCAGGTTGTAATAAATCTTTTGAGCAATGCGGTTAAGTATACGCCTAATGGAGGCAAAATAACCATCAACAGCGAGGTTAACGAATCTGAACAGGTTGTCATAGTGGCTATAACCGATACCGGTATCGGTATTCCTGCGGAAGAACTGGCGAATGTCTTTGAGAAGTTCTACCGGGTGAAAGCGAATAATAAATTTGCGAAAGGCACAGGGTTGGGACTGAACCTGGTAAAACAGATTGTAGAAAAAGTACATGGAGGACGGGTGTCAGTTAAAAGTGAAGTCGGAAAGGGCAGCTGCTTCAGTTTTGAGCTGCCGTTATTAGCAGCGGAAAAAACAACTGCGAGATAATTTTTCTGAGGTGATTAAATGGAAAATAAAAAGATGCTTATTGCTGATGATGAAATTCATATTGTTCAGGTAGTTGCGATGAAGTTCCGCAACAACGGCTTTGAAGTTGTAACCGCGGACAACGGCACAGATGCCTATAAGCTTTGCTGTGAGGAAAAACCTGACATCATTGTTACCGATTACCAGATGCCGGGAATGACTGGAATCGAATTAGTTGAAAAACTGCGGCAAAGACCGGAATTTGCGGACATTCCGGTGATAATACTTACGGCAAGAGGTTTTGCGATAGAAGATGAACAAATGGACAAACTCCGCATTACGGAATGTATGAGCAAACCTTTCAGCCCGAAGGAACTTTTGTCCCATGTAGAAAACGTACTGGAACATTCGACTGTAAAGTAAAAGTAAATGAGGCAGGATTCTGATGTTAAAAACAACACAAAATCGTTTAAGTATCGGCCAGATGAAACTGCTTAAGAATTTCGGCAGGGATATGGCTCAGCTTGGTGTTAATTTCTTTGTTTATGATACCGACCTTAATATAGTAATCAATTTCAGCGGTGAGAGATTTGTCAGCGACTATGAAACCGCAGCAACCTGTGCGAAACAGGTGCTCGAGTCGGAGTCGGACACATTATATAATTTTGGTGAAGCCGGCCAGATATTTACCGCAGGAATATCAATCGGCGGGAAAATAACGGATGTAATTGTTATTGACTGCGGTACAGCTTTGCCGTCACAGCGGGAATCGACTGCTTATATTAAACAATTACTAAAAATGTTTCTTAATGCCTTTAAGGACGAACTTAAGAATTCACAGCAGATAGAACTTATCAGCAACGAGCTTGCGCAAACTTACGAAGAATTGATGCTGCTCTACAAGATGAGCACCAATATGAAGGTAAGTCGGACAGACCTGAATTATCTGCAGTTGGCCTGCGACAGCCTGACGGAACTTGTCAATGTCGAAGGAATCGCGATATTTCTTGAAAAGAAAGTTAACAATTCCAGAAAGCTTGTTCTTACTGCCGGTACAGGGCTCATTGCGATAGACCATAAAAACGGGAATATGCACGAAGTTCTTTTTGAAAGACTTCTTGCCGAGCTTCAGACCGGCTCAGATGCTTTGCTCGACAGCGAAGTTGATGCGCCTTTTAAATATGAATGGTTCGGAAGGGTGAGAAACATCATCGCTGTTCCGCTGTACGGTAAGGATAAAATTATCGGTATGATGGTTGCAACCAATCGCCTCGACAAGGCTGATTTTGACAGCATTGATGTGAAACTTTTCAGCTCCGTCGCGACGGAATGTGCTGTTTTTATTGAAAACCAGAGGCTCTTTAGAGAGCTGAAAGAGTTGTTCATAGGTTCGCTAAAGGCTCTTACGAGCAGCATTGATGCCAAAGACCAGTATACCAGAGGTCATTCAGAACGTGTTGCTTTCATATCGAAATGGATTGCGGAAAAATATGCCCAGACCAAAAATATATCCGCAGAAGAGGTACAAAAGATATACTTGGCCGGACTGCTTCATGATATTGGTAAAATCGGCATACCAGAATCAGTATTGGGCAAGGACGGTAAGCTGACTGACGAAGAATACGACATTATGAAGACTCATTCCTCAATAGGGGCAGGTATCCTGTCTGAAATTAGTCAAATGACCGATGTTATTCCCGGCGTTCTTTGCCATCATGAAAGGTATGACGGCAAGGGATATCCAAAAGGCCTGGCTGGTGATGATATTCCTATCGCAGGCAAGATTGTTATGATTGCCGATTCTTTTGATGCTATGACTTCGAGAAGAACTTATAGAAAGGCCCTTGATGTCGAGGCCGCAATAAAAGAAATTGAAAAAGAATTAGGAAAACAGTTCGACCCGGAAATTGGTTCTATGTTTATTAACAGCGATATCAATAAACTCTGGGAAATTATTCAAAACGGCAGAGTCGATGAATTGTATTCCGATAGTTTAAGTGATTACGGTACTGTCGCAGTTGGAGCGCTTTTACAATGAAAATAAACCAGCAGGATTATGGCGATGTTACAGTTATAGAACTTCACGGAGAATTTGTGGATGAATACTGCAAACCTCTCCAGGACGTAATATCAGAACTTGTCAGACGGCAGCGGACGGGAATCGTGCTTGATATGAGTAAAGTTACAATTATCGACAGCAAAGGACTGGAGCAATTGCTCTGGAGCAGGGATTACTGCCATGAAAATAAAAGCCAGCTTAAAATTTCCGGTCTTGAGGAAAATATCAAAAAGATTCTTGAAATTACCAGGCTCGGCAACAGGCTGGACCAATATGAAGAACTCGCAGAAGCGGTTAAAAGTTTTACATAATAATTAAGAAAATAATATGAAAAGTGCAATAACAAACAAATTACAGCTTGGCGAAATACTTCAGCAAAGAGGTATTATAACTACCGAGCAGATTGAGAAGGCCCTTTCTCAACAGAGCAGTAGCGGGCATCAGAAACTGCTGGGTGAGCTGCTGGTAGAAAAGGGATATTGTACGGAAAACGACGTAGCTTCCGCTCTTGCAGAAGCCTATGGCGTGCCGTATGCTCAGGTCAGCCCCAAAGTGTGCGACCCCAACATTATTGAGATTCTGCCGAGAGATTTTCTTGAGGAACACAGTGTCCTGCCGTTGTTTAAGGTTTATGACACTCTGACGGTGGCTGTGAGTGAACCATCGAATGTTTTTCTGCTTGATGAAATCGAAAGGCTTAGCAGCTGCCGAATACAGGTTGTTTGTGCGACCGCAAAAGATATACAGGCGACTTTACAGGCTTATATGCCCGCTTCGAATGTTTTCGTTATCGATGATATCATAGACGAAACCGGCCTCGAAGATTTTTCGCTGATTGAAAACATTTCGGAGGATATAAGCAACCTTGAGGAAGTGGCGGGGCAGTCGCCCGTTGTAAAGCTTGTCAATTACCTTATTTATAACGCTGTTGTTGAAAACGCCAGCGATATTCATATTGAGCCGGATAATAAAAAACTGCGTATAAGATACCGTGTTGACGGAAGATTATATGAAAAAATTCGTCCGCCGTTTCAAATGCTTTCGGCTATTGTTTCGCGTATCAAAATAATGGCAGGGCTCGACATCGCGCAGCGAAGGTCGCCTCAGGACGGAGGAATCCATGTAATGGTTGATGGCCGACCAATCGATTTGCGAGTGTCTGTTATGCCGGGCAGCTTCGGCGAAAAAGCCGTCATAAGAATTCTTGACGCCAAGCGGACACTTTTTAATCTCGAAACTCTCGGCTTCAGCTATGAGAACCTTCAGCTTCTGAAGGAAAAGATACATTCTCCCAACGGCATCATACTTGTTACAGGTCCGACAGGTTCAGGAAAAAATACGACACTTTACGCTATGCTCGCCGAGCTCAATAGCGACGAGATTAATATATGTACGGTTGAAGACCCTGTCGAAGCTAATATGTCAGGTATAAATCAGTTTCAGGTGAACGAGGCGGCAGGTTTTAATTTCGCTACAGCGTTGAGAAGTCTGCTCCGCCAGGACCCTGACATAGTTATGATAGGCGAAATTCGCGACCGTGAGACGGCCAATATAGCCGTTCAGGCAGCACTTACCGGACATTTGGTTCTTTCAACTTTGCATACAAATGATGCGCCGGGGGCGATTTCAAGACTTGTCGACCTTGGCGTTGCTCCTTTCCTGATTAGCGCCTCGATTGTAGGCGTATTGGCGCAGAGACTTGTAAGAAAGATATGTTCAAACTGCAAGGAAGAATACGAACCGGCCGCATCGATTAGGAAAATGGTCGAGAAACAGTTAAACTCTGCCGCGAAGTTCTACCACGGCATAGGCTGTAAAAAGTGCAGAAATACCGGCTATCTTGGCAGAATTGCCATACATGAATTTTTTGTACCCAATCAGGAAATTCAGGAACTTATCGCAGGAAACGCCAGCTTCAAGGAAATAAGAGAAGCGACGATGAGAAATGGTATGATATCGCTGCGGCTCGACGGTCTGCAAAAGGCCAAAGCCGGCATAACCACTATTGATGAAGTGCTGCGAGTAACAACCTCGGAAGAATAATTCCGGATTATTTCGGAGAATGTAAAAAATGACGGCATTACTCGATTTATTACTTTCGGCAAAACCAGCCGATAGTACATCTGTTTCAAAAGTGAAACAGATAGAACTAGTCCTTTTCACAAGCCAGTTGTCAGTAATGTTGTCCAGCGGCGTTGTTCTCAGCGAGGCCGTTGAATTAATAGCTTCGCAGGCAGAGCCCGGCGTATTTCAGGATGTACTTTTTGATATATCCGGAAAATTGCAAAGCGGCGAAAGCTTTTCCAGGGCACTTTCAGCATATCCGAAGGTTTTTAATCCGATGTTTGTAGGTGTTGTTCAGGCTTCCGAAGTTTCCGGTAAGATGCCGGAAATGCTTGAAGTGCTGCAAAAGTATCTCGAAGGAGAACTGGAGACGAGAAAACAAATCAAAGGCGCTATGCTTTATCCGATGATAATGATGATAATGGCAGTTATTGCGACCACAACATTGCTGTTTTTCATATTGCCGAAGTTTACGAGCATTTATGCATCCAGGGGTAAGGCGCTGCCGAAACTTACTCAGATATTGGTTAGTTTCGGCGAAACGATAAGAGATGTTCGGTCTGCCTCTATAATTCTTGTTGTGCTTGCTGTTTTGGCAGGCGGTATTTATTATGTGATTACAACGCCCTGGGGCAGAAGAATTGTCGATAGATTCAAGATAAGAACACCGATTCTTGGAATAATGTTTACCGACACTATAATGACAAGAAGTACAAGAATTATGGCTACGATGCTCAATGCAGGAGTTACCTTGTTCGAGGCTTTGCAAATTGTAAAAAGTTCCTGCAATAACTACTATTTTGGCCTGTTCTGGCAGGAAACAAGCGACAGAGTAGAGTCGGGTTTTCAGCTTTCAGAGGCTATGAACCTTGCCGCCAATAGCGATTTAATTTCGCCGACAATTATCCAGATGATAAAGGCAGGCGAGAAAAGCGGTAATATCGGCGAGGTTTGCGACAAAATAAGCGATTTCTATGACAAAAAACTTAAAAGCACAATCAAGAATGTAACCAGTATGATTGAGCCTGCGATGATTATTATAATGGGATGTATTATTGGCACTATTGCCATTGCTCTTCTATTACCAATATTCAGAATATCCACAATTATGGCACACTGAGGCATTTAACTTAAGTCAGCGTAAAGACATACGTAAAAAAGCCACTTCAAGCCTAAAATATGGGTTATAATCTTTCGCAAAACTATTGCATTAAAGAATTTAGCTGTTATAATTCCCAATCCGCCAGATTTAGGATTCTGGGTAAATAAAGATTGTTTTCGAAAGGTAGAATTAAAAGATGTTGACGAAGGAAAAAAAAGGACAAGTAATTAAGGAGTTCAGAGCTACAGAAAAGGACACCGGTTCTACGGAAGTCCAGATAGCTATTTTAACGACAAGGATTAACGAACTTACTGATCACTTCAAGGCCCATCCCAAGGACCATTCATCAAGGCGAGGCTTGCTGCAAATGGTCGGCAACAGAACGGCACTGCTTAAGTATATCGGTAAAAAAGACATAAAGAAATACAAAGAGATTATTAATCGTCTCGGACTCCGCAAATAAATATCCGGCCTGTTTTACGGTTGCGGGTATTTTTAACCTGATATTGTTTATTTGAAGTATTTTTACTTCATGAGGTAATTATGGCAGATGTTTTCAGAGTAGAAAAGCAGATTGGTGAAAAGAAACTTGTTTTAGAAACTGGAAAAATAGCGAAACAGGCAGATGGTGCCGTTATTGTCACTTATGGCGAAACAATGGTTCTGGCGACCGCAGTCTCTGCGCCGCAGACGAGAGAACTTGATTATTTTCCACTGAGTGTTGAATATCGCGAAAAATTAAGCGCCGCCGGTAAATTCCCGGGCGGGTTTATGAAAAGAGAAGGCAGACCAAGTACAAAAGAAGTACTGACATCGAGAATGATTGACAGGCCGCTGCGTCCGCTTTTCCCCGATGGTTATTACGATGAAGTTCAGATTGTTGTTAATGTAATCAGCGCAGACCCTGAAAATGACCCTGATGTTCTCGCGATGGTTGGCGCCAGCGCCGCTCTTGCGATAAGCACTGTACCATTCAATGGCCCTGTCGGGGCAGTAAGATTAAGCAGAGTTGATGGACAATTCATTATCAATCCGACGTATGAGAACCGCGAAAAGAGCGATTTCAATCTCATACTGACAGGCGGACCAGATGCGATAAATATGATTGAAGTTGATGCCAAACAGATTCCTGAAGACGTTGCGGCACAGGCGATTAAGACTGCTCAGCAGTCAATAAAAGATACTTGTGATTTGATTGAAGAATTAGTCGCAAAATGCGGCAAAGAAAAACAAAAACCTGAAATTGAATGGGACCAGCAGCTTGCCGATGAGATAAGTTCAAAATATTCCAATGATTTCAAACAGGCTTTCGGCATTAAAATGAAAGCCCAGAGAAATGAATCAGTCAAAGCCATTGTTGAGAAACTTCAGGAGCAATATTGTCCTGAGCCGCAGCCCGGCCAGGAACCACGCTGTTCAAAGCTGCTCCTTGGCAGAATAATAGATAGTGTGCAGAGAACGATTGTAAGAGAGATGATACTCAGGGGCGAAAGACCTGACGGACGCTCTTTTACCGATGTAAGGCCGATAGCCTGCGAAGTAGGTTTGTTGCCGCGTGCTCACGGTTCGGCTCTTTTTACAAGAGGCGAAACGCAATCTCTTGTTGCGGTAACTCTCGGAACAAGCAGCGACGAGCAGATTGTCGATGGTCTTATGGCAGAGTATGGCCAGAAGTTTATGCTGCATTATAACTTCCCGCCGTATAGTGTCGGCGAAGTCAAGCCGATGCGCGGTCCGGGCCGCCGTGAAATCGGTCATGGTGCACTGGCGGAAAAAGCACTTGAACAAGTCAGGCCGAAAATCGACGATTTTGCTTATACGATAAAGATTGTCTCGGATATTACCGAATCGAACGGCTCAAGCTCTATGGCCACAGTATGCGGCGGAACACTGGCTCTTATGGATGCAGGCGTTCCTGTTTTAGAGCCTGTCGCCGGCATATCTATAGGTCTGGTAAAAGAGAAGGATAAGCATGTCCTGCTTACTGATATAATCGGCGATGAGGACCATTTCGGCGATATGGATTTTAAGGTTGCAGGCACCAAAAACGGCATTACAGCAATTCAGCTCGATATAAAAGCGGAGTCCTTGTCGTATGATATTATGGTCGAATCGCTCGAAATGGCAAAACAGGCTCGTCTTAAACTGCTTGCGATTATGGCGCAGACTATCGACAAGCCGAGAGAAAATTTAAGCGTATATGCCCCGAAACTTACCAGCATAGAAATCGACCCGGAATTTATCGGCAAGTTAATCGGCCCGGGCGGAAAAAATATAAAAGCCCTTCAGGAAAAGACCGGCACAAAGATAGAAATCGAAGAGGACGGCACAGTTTTTATAAGCTGTGTAGGCGGCGAGGGCCATATGGAAGCAAAGAGACTTATCCAGGCTATGACCGAACCGCCGACTGTCGGCCGTATTTATCCGAATTCGAAGGTTGTTTCCATTAAGGACTTCGGAGCGTTTGTTGAGATTATACCGGGCATTGAAGGTCTTTGCCACATAAGTGAACTGGCCGACGGCTACGTTAAAAATGTCGATAGTATTCTTAAGATCGGTGATGAAATACCGGTCAAGCTGCTTTCCATCGATGACCAGGGCAGATTCAAACTTTCAAGGAAGGCTGCTCTTGCTCAAATGAAGGCCGAAGCAGAAGGAAAGGCAAAAGCATAGGGTTTTTGCGGTCGAAGCCGACAATTTTATCCGCCTCCGGCGGACTGTTCTGAACTGTATGTTGTATGATCGCAGAAAAAACGCACAGGGGCAAACCTCGAAAGTATCAGAGCTTGAGGAATTGAGCCGTATTACAGGCGGACTGGCTCACGAGATAAAGAACCCGCTTTCGATCATCAAAGTCAACCTCAAATTGATAAGCGAAGAACTTGCCTCCAGGGACGCCAATCCGGCAAGAGCCGCCAGAAAAATCGACGTTGTCCGCAAAGAGACCGACCGGCTGGAGCAGATTCTCGAAGATTTTCTGCGATATATCCGAAAAACCGAACTGCACCCCGTCTCTGTAGATATTAACCAACTCGTAACGGATATGGCTGATTTTTATTCGCCGCAGGCTGCTGGCCATTCAATTACACTTAGAGTCTCTTTGGATAGTGAACAGTTGATTTGCAAAGCGGATGGTGATATGTTAAAACAAGTTCTGCTTAATCTTTTCATCAATGCTCAGCAGGCGATGTCCGACGGCGGCGAACTGATGATAAGAACTCAGAAAAACGACGCAAAAGCGGTGATTATTGTGAGCGATACGGGTAGGGGAATCGAATCGGAAAATCTGGACAGAATTTTCGATGCTTATTATTCCACTAAGCTCGGCGGCAGCGGATTAGGGCTTTCGACATCAAGGAAAATCATCGAAGCCCATAACGGTACGATAAAAGTTGACAGCGTACCGCAAAAAGGCAGCTCGTTTACTATCCAGCTACCTTTGGAAGAAAAATGATATGGCGGAAAAACCTGTAATACTGATTATTGACGATGAAGCCGGACATGCGGATGTTCTGGCCGAGGCGCTTTCGCAAAGCGGCGGCGAGACTATCGCTGTCTACGATGCGAAAAATGCCATCGAGCTGCTCAGCACCAAGCATATCGATATTGTGATAACCGATTTAAATCTCAGCGACGATAAAATTAACGGAATTGATATTTTAAAGACGGCAAAAGAACAAAATCCCAATAGCGATGTTATTCTTATTACCGCCTACGCTACGATAGACACCTGCAAAGAAGCCTTGCGAAGCGGGGCGTTCGATTATCTGGTTAAGCCCATCGATATCGACCAGCTTCGCGCAATGACTGAAAGGGCGTTGAAAAAGTTTTTGGCTGCTTCTACCGCCGCAGAGAGCAGAAACGGTTTCAGGCTTGATGGGATAAGCGGCCAAAGTCCTGCAATGCAGTCTGTATTGGCAGTTTTGAAACGCGTTGCGCCAACCAATATAACCGTTCTGATTGAAGGCGAATCCGGCACAGGAAAGGAACTGCTCGCCCAGGCAATCCACGATAATTCCCTGCGGCGAAATCACGACTTTAAACCCATAAATTGTGCGGGCCTTACTGAGTCGCTGCTCGAAAGCGAACTTTTTGGTCATTCGAAAGGTGCTTTTACCGGCGCGACAGAGGCTCGAAAGGGACTGTTCGAGGTCGCCGACAAAGGTACGCTCTTTCTCGATGAAATCGGCGATATGCCGCTTGCGATGCAGGCTAAGCTTTTGCGAGTGCTCGAAGATGGAATTATCGTGCCGGTAGGTTCTAATAAATCCACGGTTGTTAATGTTCGTGTTATCAGCGCTACGAATCATGACCTGACGAGGCTGGTCGAGCAGGGCAAATTCAGGCAGGACCTTTATTTCAGAATCAAAGGTGTCAGCGTTACCGTTCCGCCGCTGCGGGACAGGACAGAAGACATCGCCCAGCTTGCCGATTACTTTTTAACACAGGCGGCCGATGAATTGGGGACGCCGAAGAAGACTATTTCTGACGGCGTATTGAATATCCTCAAGGCTTACAGCTGGCCCGGCAACATAAGACAACTGAAAAACTGTATCAGAACGATGGCTGTTATGAGCGACTCGGAAAAACTCGAGGTAAAAGATATACCGGCTGAAATCCATCATGTAAGACAAATATCGGGGCAGGTAACGGGCAAAACTTCGCTTAACGATCTCGAAAAACAGGCCATTATCGACACATTGGCTAAAACGCAAAATAACCGCGAAAAAGCGGCAAAGCTCCTCGGTATTGGCGAAAGAACGCTTTATCGAAAGATAAAGGAATACAATATTTATCCGCCGCAGGCGTGACTCAATAGCGGTTCTTTGCTCCAATTACTGCGTTACGCAGTCCCGCCCAATGCTCAACGTACACAGAGTACGCTTCCGCTTGAGCCGGAACAGCAAGCCTTGTACTTGAACCAAATCACTCGCTAAATGGAATGAAGGTACTAAGCTAATTTTAAGGCGGAATTACATTGTTTTCCACTTGCCCAAAGGTTTTTCATACTTACTTCTTCGTATTTCATGCTTGAAACGCCGCATTTCACACTTACTTTGCCGTGTTTCATGCTTACTTCTTCGTATTTCATGCTTGAAACACCGTGTTTCACACTTGCTTTGCCGTCTTTCATATATGAAACTCTGTGTTTCAAGCTTGCTTCTTCATGTTTCAAGTGTGAAACTCCGTGTTTCACATTTACTTCTTCGTGTTTCACACTTGCTTTTCGATGATTCATGCTTGAAAAATGGTTTTTCAAGCTTCAAATGCGGCGTTTCATCTCGTTTATGCGGACGGTAAAGTTGAAAATTGCCTTTTTCAGTATCAAAATCCCGTTTTTATGTTATCGGGCAAAATTTTGACTAAATGCCTGCGGCTAACGACTAACATCTGCCTTAAAACACTTGAATAATTGACATAATTCAGGTAAAATTCTAAAAGGTTTCTCGCCACTCCATATTGGTCTTTTTTTAAGCAAGGAAATGGAAAATGAAGGAGAATGCGGTTAAGCATATACTGCTGTTTCTTTTTGTGGCTTGGTTTATTCTGCTTTCGATACTGTTCCCCATTGGGGGAGCTTTACTTTGCACCATTTTTACCATGGTAATTATCAGCGTACTATTTTTAATCCACAAATATCAAATAACCTTTTCAAAGCGATTATTATTAACAGCATTATTTTTATTCTGCTGTATGTTAGGTTACTACAAAGGGAGTCAAATATTCTTTCAAAGTCTTGTTGTTTTAGGCACAGCAGGAATTTTAATTTGGATATTTATCAAAGATCCAAATAGAAAATTTTCAGAACCCAACACAATAAAACCAAAAGAAATATTAAAAAGAATTGTTAAAACACCTGAACCATATTTTGCAGGTAAAGGTTCAAAAATTGAAATTGGGGGATATATTCTTGAAAATCCATTAATTTATGTAGTTGATAGTAAAACATATGAAAGTTTTGATGCCAGTCTTTTATGTTTAAGGCGTACAATTGGTTTACCACAAGAAACACATCAACGAACCTTGCCTTACTGGCCATATTTAAGCAATACCGATTCTACCCAAGTAGCTAATTATATCAAATGGCTTGCAACAGGTAAGAAAGACCCTGATATTGAGTTGGGTTATGTATTTATTTATTTTTATGGATTAGAACGAAGAGCACTTTTAGACCGAAAAGATATATTAGATGTAGGGTATGAAGTCATAAGGTTATTAGAAATTTATGGATATTTAGGTTCCTTTAGGCAATATGCTACAGGATTATTACTTCATTTAATTCTTTTGGGCATATTAATACCCAAAAAGAAATTAATTAATGCTCTGATAAATTATCAAGAGGGGCATCTGTCTGAGGCATTCCAAACAATGTTATTAGGTTATTTGGCGAAAAACAATATGCCTCTACCCGCTGATTGGGCATTTTATCTTGCTAAACAGGAGGAAAGAACTGTTAGAAGTGTAGTTCTTAGTAGAGCATACGATGAATTTGTAAAACTGTTTACGCTTCGATATAATGAAAAATATGCAAATCAAATAATTCCCCAAAAAAGTGAGCAAAGTCTGAGAATTGACTATCATGCCGCTTCTCCAACCTTACTTAGAGGGATAGGCTTTGAAAGCACAATCCTTTCTGCGGATTGGCCGACAATTGTAGGATGGAAAAAGCAGTTTGCACCTGTTGTTAGATTATTCAATGAATGCATAGAGGAATTAAAAGCTTTTTCCCGAAAAACGGTAACGTCTCTAGAAGGCAAATCTATCGCTTTTGCAGCGTTACCATCTGATCTTCAACAAGAGTTGAAACATCCCCAGCAGATGGAATGGGATACGCTGTTAGAGAGTTACGCAGATGATTCAAAAATTTGGCTAATTCCCATAGAGAAGATTGCCGCATTAAATAAAATTGATTATAGACCCAAGCTTTCTCTTGGTCAATCCATACTGATAGCTCAATTTGTTGAATCTTTCGGTTCATCAATTGAGCCCGATCCACGCTATACTCAAAAACCTTTCCGATGGAATGATTATTGTGCAATATTACGTTTACCTGATAAACCTTATTTACCAGAAGGGCAAAATTATTCCTTAGTAAGTTTAATTATGCCTTTAGCCATAGAAGTGTCTTTGGCATGTGGGAGTTTAGAGGATGGAGAGCGGCAGGTTATTATTGAATTTTTTCAAGAACGATTCATGTTGACTCGTAATGACCGCCTACGATTAGATGCACTAATTGGCGTGAGCTTAAAGAATGGGATATCTCTATTCGGAATAAAGGATAAGATCCAACATATTTTTGAGGAAAATCAACGTAAATCTATAGGAAAATTTCTTGTCATGATTGCAGGTTCCGCTGACGGAGTGTGTTTGGAAGAAATAGAAGCATTGGAAAAGACATTTAAGTCTTTAGGGCTACTAAAAGAACTTGTAAAAGAATATATTGATGAATTTGGGTATGAGACCTCAAAACCATCACGATTGTCCGTGAAAGGAATAAAAGAGACACAAGGAGAGGCTATTCTCCCTAAAGTTACAATATTAGATATAGATAAAATCCGGAAAATTCGTGAAGATAGTATTGAAGCATCAAAACTTCTGATTCGAGCAATGGACCAATCTGCATCTGAAGCATCGAGTAAAAAATTTATTATAAATCAAAAAGAAAAGGTTACAATGCAAAATGATAGTATTCATAACCTTTCTGCAATACTAATATCTAACCATATTAAGCCATTTTTTAAAGAAATTATTACAAAAAAAGAATGGCTTCAAGATGAGATAAATGCTCTTGCTCAAAAACACAATGTTACAGTTTCTGCAGCTCTTGAAGAGATTAATACATGGTCAGATGAAAATTTAGGGGATTTCTTGATTGAAGAAGGTGATAGTATAATTATAAATAAAGAATTACTCAATAAATTTGGAGGCAATCAATGGATATAAAAAATAGAGAACGAACAGCAATTCTTCAGAGCTTAGCTGCAGGCGTCGTTCCTAAAATAGGTTTACACCATATTCAAGTTGGACGAAAAAATGAGTTGCAAGCTTTAATTACAGATTTGATTAATATTGAAGAGAGTGGCTCTTCTATTCGTTTTGTAATAGGAAGATACGGAAGCGGCAAAAGTTTTTTTCTGAATTTAGTAAGGATGGTAGCCATAGAGCGTAAACATGTAATATTACAGGCTGATATTACCGTAGATCGTAGACTTTATGGTTCAGGAGGATGCTCCAGAGCTCTATATACGGAATTGATTAAAAATATGTCTACACGTGCTAAGCCTGAAGGCGGAGCTTTACCTGGACTTATTGAAAAATTTGTTCTTGATGTGCACAATGAACTTAAAGGCACAACAGATTTTGATATTTTAGAAAGTACAATAAAGAAGAAATTGCAACCTATATTAGATCTTACGCATGGTATAAATCTAATTCGAGTATTAGCAAAATATGTTGAAGGTTTTTCAAAAAATAACGACGATTTGATAAACGCAGCAACCCGTTGGTTATGTGGTGAATATGGGACAAAAACGGAAGCAAGGCAAGACCTTGACGTGAGAGATATTATAGAAGACCATCATCTTTATGATATGTTAAAACTATGGGCAAAATTTGTTAAACTCGCAGGATATAGTGGTTTATTTGTAAATTTAGATGAACTTGTAGTCCTTTCAGAAAGACTGAATAATAATGCAGCACGAGCTAAAAATTACGAGATAATTTTACAAATTTTAAATGATTGTCTTCAAGGACATGTTGAAGGATTAGGTTTTTGTTTTGCTGGAACTGAAGACTTTTTAACTGACAGGAAACGCGGGTTGTTTAGCTATGAAGCTTTAGCAACCCGTTTAGCTGATAATCCCTTTTCAACTAAAGAAACAATCGATACCAAAGGACCCGTAATAAGGCTTGAACCGCTTAGCAGGGAAGATTTATTTGTTTTGCTTGGAAGAATTGTGAATGTTCATGCTAATGGAAATCCTGAAAAAGCTATAATCAATCAAGATGGCATTTTGAAGTTTATAAATTTTTGCGAGAAAAGGTTAGGGTCTGAATACTTTATGACACCAAGAGATGCCGTTCAAAAATTTGTAGGATTATTGAATGTGATGGAACAGAATCCAGATAAGGATTTAACCTACTTTATTAAAGACGATAGTAAAAGTGTCATATTTGATAAAATGGATAATGTCAAACCTACTGACGGCAAAACAGACCATGATGAACTTACAAATTTTAAGCTATAATAATGACCTCAGCTTTTAATAGACTTCACAGGAATGTACAGAATGTCTTATGGGACATGGAATGGACTCAACTTTATAAATTCCAAGTTGAATCTATTAATGCATGGTTTGATACCGATAATGACCTTCTGCTTATGGCAAACACTGCCGCAGGCAAAACAGAAGCTGCTTTTTTGCCAATTATATCGTCCTTAGCTTCCGACCATGGTTCTGGCTCAATTAGAGTTCTTTATGTGGGGCCTCTTAAGGCTTTGATAAATGACCAATTTAGGAGACTGGAAGAATTATGCAATAGAACAGAAATCCCTGTTCACAGATGGCATGGCGATGTCGATAGCTCTAAAAAGCAAAAGTTGTTAAAAAATCCTTCAGGTATATTATTAATTACTCCCGAATCATTAGAATCGTTATTAATGAAAATAGGTCAAGATTCAAGAAGGATATTTCTAAATTTACAAGCAATGGTTATTGATGAATTGCATGTATTTTTAGATTCTGAACGTGGCAGACAACTTGCTTCTTTGCTTAATAGAATAGACGCTTATCGGCAAGATTTGGTTAGGACAAGAAAAATAGGGTTATCAGCCACAATAGGAGATGTAGAGATTGCACAAGAATGGCTGGCAGGAAACAACAAATACCCTTCAACACTTATTAAATCATCTCAAACTAATGATGTAGAATTATTGATTAAAACATTTATTGAGGAAATTGCATTAGAGCAGATAGAAAATAACGTTTCTGATGAAAACAAAAAATCCGACTTAAATGGCAATCTTCTATCTATCGCAAATCATTTATTAACTCATTTTAACGGGAAAACTAATTTAATATTTTGCAATAGAAAAAGTCAAATTGAAGAATTAGCAGATTATTTAGCACAAATTTCAAAACAGAAAAAATTATCAAACCAGTTTTTGGTTCATCATGGTTCTTTAAGTAAACAATTAAGGGAGTCTGTGGAAGATGAATTAAAATCCAATCGTCCTTGTACGGCAATTTGTAGTAGTACGCTCGAATTGGGTATCGATATAGGTGAAGTAGATGCAATAGGGCAAATAGGTCCCCCTCATAGTGTGAGTTCTTTAAAGCAAAGAATGGGTAGAAGTGGCCGCAGAGAAGGAAAGCCATCGAAATTGTATTTGTATGTTCCTGTAGAAAAGTGCAATGAACGATCTATTTTACCTGAACGACTTTATCCTGATTTACTTCAAGCATTATCTCTTGTTCTGCTTATGCTTGGTCAAGAAGGAATAACTAAATGGATAGAGCCTCCATTGTCTCTAGAAAGAGACTATAGTACACTTATACAACAAATATTAAGCATCATAGTTGAAAAAGGAGGTGTACAGGCAAGCAGTTTATTTAAATTACTGTCTTTAAAACATGTGTTTGGTAATATCTCATTTAATGAATTTTCTCTTATTTTGAAAAGCTTAGGCGAAAATGAATTAATTGAACAAGTCGAAGGAGGAGATTTGATTTTAGGCTTGGAAGGAGAAAAAATAGTATCTCATTATGAATTTTATGCTGCTTTTGAAACTCCAAAAAATTATCAGGTTGTTTCCTCCACAGGTGCTATTGGCGAAATTGAAGGGAGAGAAGGATTCTATCAGCCTGGTAGCTACATTCTATTAGGAGGAAAACGTTGGAAGATTGTAGATGTAAATGAACGGCAGATGAAAATTATTGTTGAAAAAGCAAAAGGCAAAAAGTTAGTTCAGTGGCATGGGACAGGAGGACATATTCATGAGAAAATTAGAAAGATAATGCTTCAAATTCTTCAGGAGAAAATATCACCTGATTGGCTTGAATCAAACACAAAAACTGTATTGGATTGGGCAATTCAGGAATACCAACGAAGTGATTTAAGCAATAATTATATTGCAAAAGAAGGAAATGTTTTACATATGTTCACTTGGACAAGTAGCCGTGCTAATCATACATTGTATTTGGTCTTTAGACTAGCAGGTTTATCTGCTAATGAAGTCACAGACCAAGGAATTGCTCTTACTTTCCAAAAATCTAATTTTTCAGTTAAGGATGCTAAAATAATTCTTAGTAATTTTATAAACAATCCTATGAAACCAGAAGACCTTTGTTGCTCAGTATTTTCGGAAAAAATCCCTCCAGTAGGAAAGTATGGGAGTTATTTATCATCAGAATTGAAAGCAAGAGCATATTCAGCTAAATATATTGATATAAATGAGGCTTTAAAAACTACGAGATTAATACTCGAAGAACATCAATAAAATCCCTGTCATCAGCGATTAAATAATTCGTGAAAATTTGTGTTCATTCGTGGTTTCTATTTTCGCCAATTTGGCATTTGGTCGGGCGTAACTTTTTCCCACAATCCTTTTTTTTCTTTTCTTGCGGTTTTTTCAAGCTGGACATATTTTTCAAGATAGCTATGCGGGAATCGTGTATCGGCATAAGCACAGCCGTTTGAAATAAGCTCCTTGTTTAAAATTCTTCCATCGGCAAGTTTTATATGGGCCAGCAGCCGATGATACTTATCGCGCGGTTTTGAGAGTTTATCCATAAGAACGACAACTTTTTGTCCCAGCGCGGTTTTGGATGAAAATTCACTGGCTTCTTTTCCAAAATACATTGCGCCTTTGGGGCTTTTATCGGTTTCAGGTGTATCAACGCCGAGAAGGCGTATTCTCGTATTTGCGTAATTACCGTCCGGTATGTTTATATCGATTGTGTCGCCGTCAACGACCTTTACTACTGTAAAAGTTTTTTCATTATATTTGTCCCAGTCGCTGTCCTGCGTTATTGAAGTTGAGACAGAAGTTTTAAGAAAGGGGTGAAAAGTTCTGTCGAACCAGACAATGGCTGAAAGCAATAAAAAAGCCGACAGCGTCAGTATATTCTTTCGCAATCGGCTTTGTGCGTATTTTATTTTATTGTTTTTCAATTTAGACAACCCCCAACATAAAGTTGGGGGCTTTCGGATTTATTTCACGTAACTTCGTTTGTTGACCGGTTTATCAAGCTCAAAGGTTTTGCATACACTGATTAAAGCCTTATCGCCCTGGTCCTTGTCAACAAGACAGCTAATCCGGATTTCGCTTGTGGTTATCGAGTCGATATTGATTTTTTCCTTTGCCAGTGTGCTGAACATCATATTGGCGACGCCGTAGTGAGTTCTCATACCTACGCCGATTATAGAAACTTCTGCAATGTCGTCACGATAGAAAACATTCTCGCAGCCGACTTTGTCCTTGATTTCCTCGACGGCTTTTTTTGCATCGTTAAAATCGTTCTTATTCACTGTGAAAGAAATGTTCGCTTTTTGCTTGCTGACTTCAGTCTGGATGATGTCATTGACGCTGACCTTTGCCTCGGCCAGATGCGCAAAAACCTTTGCGGCGTTTCCGGGCTTGTTGTCAACGCCGATCATACTTACTTTAGCAAGATTTTTTTCAATCGTCGCTCCTGATACGAGAATACCTTCCATTTTTGGGACCTCATGAATAATTAAAGTTCCTTTTTTATCCGACATACTGCTTCTGACGTGTATGACTACATTATATTTTTTGCCGAATTCGATTGACCTGCCGTGCATAACTCCTGCGCCGAGACTTGCCATTTCGAGGACTTCGTCATAACTGATTTGGTCAAGTTTAACTGCTTCCTTAAAAATCCTCGGGTCGGTTGTGTAAACGCCGTCAACATCGGTGTAAATATCGCAGGTATCTGCTTTCAGCGCTGCGGCAAGAGCAACAGCGCTGGTATCTGAGCCTCCTCTGCCGAGTGTTGTAATATTTTCATTTTCATCGATGCCCTGGAACCCGGCAACGATAACGATGTTGCCGTCATTAAGGGCTTTCTTTATTCTTTTGGTGTCGATGCTCTTGATTCTTGCTTTTGTGTGGACGCTGTCGGTAACCATTCCGACTTGTGCGCCGGTAAGGCTTATCGCTTTATAGCCCATCCCTTCAATTGCCATAGCTACAAGTGAAATGGTCTGCTGTTCGCCGGTGCTTAAAAGCTGGTCCATCTCTCGTTTTGGCGGGTTGGGATTGACTTCCATAGCGTCCCTGATAAGTTCATCGGTCTGCTTTCCACGTGCCGAGGCGACCATAACAACCTGTTTTCCCTGTTTGAACTCATTGATGGCTCGCTGGGCGGCTCTTTTGATTTTTTCCGCGTTTGCTACCGATGTCCCGCCGAATTTCTGTACAATAATTTCCTTTTTCTTGTTCATAACCGTCTCTGAATATTATCGTTTTAAAAAGTACTCCATCAGCTCATAACCTTTTTCTATCTTCAGCCCGGACTGTGCCGCATATGCTTCGCTGAATGGATTATCCATTGTAGCGCGGATTCCTGTTCCTGCCATCGCAAAAGGCACAGGCTTACCTGAATGTGCCTGCGTTTTTACCGGCGTCAGATGGTCCGGCATCACAAGTATCCGCCAACCATCATATTTTTGCAGGGCCTGATATACCGGCCCGACTATATATTTGTCAATACGTTCGACCGCTTTTTTCTTCAAATCGGCATTTCCTGCGTGGCCGGCCTCGTCAGGACCTTCAATATGTACGAAAACTATATCGTATTTATCAAGAGCTTCGATTGCGGCAGAGGCTTTGCCTTTGTAATTCGTATCCGCAAAACCGGTTGCTCCTTCGACTTTGATAAGGTCAAAACCTATCAATTTCGCAAGCCCTCTGACAAGGTCAACTGCGGTTATTGCTGCGCCTTTAAGGCCGAACCTGTTTTGGAAACTATCCATTGCGGCCTTTTTGCCCTGACCCCACAGCCAGATGGAACTTACGGGATTTTCACCTAAATCCCGCCGAATCCTGTTAATTTCATGCTCGGCGAGCAATTGTCTCGATTGGGCCATCAGGTTAACAAGAATCTCAGCGTTTTTGCCGCGAGGAAAATTCTTCATTACCGGCTGACCTATTATGTCATGCGGCGGTTCGGTATAAACATCAAAATCCATACCTTTTATTACGCAAATATGTCTGTAACTCACGCCTGGATAAAATCTTATGGTTTTACTGCCAAGCGTTTTATTTAAATCTTCGACTATTTTTGCGCCTTCGGGGCTGGATATATGACCGGCACTGTGGTCGGCCATTTTTTCATCGGCTATAGTTACCAGGTTGCATCTGAAAACCCAATCTGTCGGCTCAAGCTCTATATTCATTGCGACCGCTTCGATTGGCGCTCTGCCGGTATAATATCTTTGTGCGTCATAGCCCAGCAGACTCATCATCGCGACATCGCTGCCGGGAGACATCTTCTCCGCTACCGTTTGGACTAATCCCAGTCTGCCGGTCTGGCTTATCTTGTCGATGTTTGGAATCTCGGCAGCCTCAAATATCGTTTTGCCGCCAAACTGTTCGATTGGCTCATCTGCTGCGCCATCCGGAACTATTATCACATATTTCATTAATCACTATCCTGTGGTATATCGACTATTCTTATACAAACCGGCTTATCTTTTACTATCTCCAGCGTTGCAAGGTCGGCCAGTGCCGCCGTTATCTTTTTCTGCTGTGTCAGGTGGGTTATCACAATCGCCGGCACCGCATTAGCTGTATTGTGCTCCTCGTGCTGAAGAACGCCTGAGAGACTTATGTCGTGTTTGGCAAGAATAGTGCATATTTGAGCAAACACGCCGGGCTTGTCCGAAACCCGCAGCTTTATATAAAATCTGCTGGTTAACTCATCTATCTTACCGATAAGATTGCTTATCTTATTTCTCGGTTCGAGAGACAAATGTTTGAAAAGTTTTTTTGAATTGCCCATCGCCACTTCGATAATATCAGCTACAACGGCAGAAGCAGTTGGCATCATACCTGCTCCGCGGCCATAGAACATTACCTGTCCCACTGCATGGCCGAAAATGCTGACGGCATTAAAAGGTCCATCGACTCTCGCAAGGGCGTTGTCGCTGGATATGAATGACGGATGGACCCGCAGGAAAAGTTTGCCGTTGTTGGCTTTTTGGCCTATTGCCAGAAGTTTGAGGGTATAGCCCATTTCTCTTCCATAGCGAATATCGACTATATCGATATTTTCAATACCTTCGACAAAAATATCACTTGGCAGAATCTCGCAGCCAAAACTGATTGACGCCAAAATCGCAAGTTTATGTGCGCTGTCGTCTCCGTTGATGTCCAGCGTTGGGTCTGCCTCGGCATAGCCTTTGTCCTGTGCCTGTTTAAGTGCCGCGCGAAAACTCTCGTTTTTCTTTGTCATATTCGACAGGATGTAATTACACGTTCCGTTTAATATACCGTAAATCGCTTTTATCCTGTTGGCCGCCAATCCTGTTCTGATGGCTGAGATTATCGGTATACCGCCGGCGCAGCTTGCCTCGAATGCAATACACTTGTCGGCTTTATGCGCAGCGGTGTAAAGTTCGTTTCCATGCTCGGCTAACAGGGCTTTATTAGCTGTGATAACGTCCTTGCCTGCGGCGAGCATTTTCAGTTGGATTTCTTTGGCGATTTTTGTTCCGCCGACAAGTTCAATTGCGATTTGAATATCCTTGTCGTTAAGAAGACTGTTTAAATCGCTGGTGAGAATCCCATCGGGCAGCTTTACGGGACGCTCTTTTTTTGTGTCTATATCCACGACCCTGGCAAGTTCAAGTTTTATGCCCGTTCTTGCCTTTATGTAGTCTGAATCTTCAAGAAGAATCCTGGCGACACCACTGCCTACGGTTCCAAAGCCGACTATTCCTATTTTTATCGTTTTATCAGCCATAAAATCTCTCAACTTATGTTGGGGTAGAAGTTTACCGAAAAAAAGGCGAATAAGCAAGCAAAAATCAATCTGTTCTTAGATATGCAGCACAAGCGACTCAGCGTTCAAAAGTTTCTGAAAGTTCTGGTCGTTTAAAAACGCGGCAGGGCCTTTTGGGTTGTATTTAGTGAGCATTTTGATTGTTGCCTTGAACTTCTTTTCAAGCGGTGCAATAAAATGATGGTTCTCTATTTCCAATTCATACGCACAAAGAGTAAGCCTTTCTATAAGCGGTATTTCCTCGGCATATTTGGAAAGCCTGTAATTCGATTTAAAACTCGAAAGCATCAGCGGCATAACTGCCCCGTACAGCGGGTCGATGGCAAGCGGAAAGCCGGAGTATTGGAAATGAATCCTTACCTGGTGGGGCCTGTCAGTTATAGGCAGGGCGGCAAGGAGGCTTACTCTGCCGAAGTCGGCCAAAAGCTCCCAGCGTGTCTGGGCGTTTTCTTCCTTCCTGGCGGCAACTTCCATTTTACGCGGGTCTCTTTTGCTTTCGGTAATCGGAACTTCAATCTCACCGGACAGACTGTCAGGCCGGCCGGATACGAGAGTAAGGTATATTTTTCTTACTTTTGATTTTTCGAACAGGCCGCAAAAACGGGCTTGAGCATCTTTATTTTTTGCCAGTAATATTACGCCGCTTGCGTCCTTGTCCAATCGGTGGATAATCCTTAAATCTTCTTCGTCAGTTTGTTTTTGTAAAATGTTTATGAGGTTTTCGCCGCCGCGGTCATTTGCGGCATTCAAACCTGCCGGCTTATTGGCGACTATAATATCCTTGTCCTGATAAAGAATTTCTATTTTATTTCCTGCCATAATATAGATAGAATATACTTTTTATGCTGAATTATCGATAATAACCGAACAAACTTACGCTTTTATCCGTAAATAGCAAAATAAACTTTTCAGAGCAATTCAATTTTGTTTTTAATAGCTTTAAAATATTAGTGTTTATAAGTTCTTGAAAGGAAATAAGTTATGAAGCACAAGAAATCCCTCGCGATTATTTCTATTCTTGCAATTATTTTTATAGTGTCCCCGATTTGTTTGGCGGAACCTGATAAAAAAGCAGATATTGAAACTTTGCGTAATACCGGCGAGGTTTTTGCCGATATAGCCGCGAAAGTCAGTCCCGCGGTCGTTTTTGTCAGTGTCGAGCAGGAATATACCCAGAGAATTCCCGATATGCGTTACTTTGACCCGTTTGAGGATTTTCAAAACGACGAGTTTTTCCAGAGATTTTTTGGTCCTCAGTTTCGCCAGCGTCAGCAGCAACAGCAGCAGCCTAGGGAGAGAAAGCAAATCCGCCGCGGCCAGGGGTCGGGCTTTATTGTCTCAGCAGACGGTTATATCCTGACAAATAATCACGTCGTAAAAGATGCGAATAAAATAACCGTTAAGATGTCCGATGACAAGGAGTTGCAGGCCAAAGTAGTCGGTACCGACCCTGAAACGGATGTTGCAGTGATTAAAGTTGATGCGAATAATCTGCCTACAGTCGTACTTGGCGATTCCGACAAACTCAAAGTCGGCCAGTGGGTTCTGGCAATCGGTAACCCATTTGGTCTGAGCCATACAGTAACCGCAGGCATCGTCTCGGCCAAGGGCAGAAGCAGAATCGGTCTTGCGGAATATGAGGATTTTATACAAACCGATGCCGCCATCAATTTCGGCAATTCAGGCGGACCTTTGATTGATATCGATGGAAAAGTAGTAGGCATTAATTCTGCGATTTATAGTCAAAGCGGCGGATATATGGGTATCGGTTTTGCCGTTCCTATCAATATGGCAAAATATGTCTATGAACAGATTGTTGCCGGCGGCAAGGTTACGAGGGGTTATATAGGCATTTATGGCGAAGATGTCAGCCCGGAAATGGCCGAAATGTTTGGCGCCAAAGGGTATAAAGGAGTGGTCGTAAATAATATTATGAAGGACAGTCCTGCAGAAAAAGCCCAATTGCAAAAAGGCGATATAATTATAAAGAAAGATGGAAAGGCGATTGACAACTGGGACAATTTCAGGAATGAGGTCGCCAAAATACCGCCGGGCAAAAAGATAATAGTTACCGTTGTCAGAGACGGCAAGGAGAAAGAGGTTGAAATCGAATTGGCGCCCAGAGAGTCAAAAACAGCTTCTGCTGATGTTCAGGATGAATCTGCCCAAAAGCTCGGCATAACTGTGCAGAATTTAACGCCGGAACTTGCTCAGCAGTTTGGTTATAAGGATGAGCAGTCAGGCGTTATTGTAACCGGTGTCGAAGCGGATTCACCTTTGGCGGACGCGGGTGTAGCTGTCGGTACTTTGATAATGGAAGTTAATCGCCAAAAAGTAAAAGACACAGATGAATTCTGGCAATTGATTAAAAAGGCAGGAAATTCCATTCTGCTTTATGTCCGGCAGGGCGAGTACGCAAGATATATAGTAGTAAAGCTTGCGGAAAAGTAATCTTTTATATCGCGCCGGACGTTTCTTTTTGAGATGTCCGGCTCGGTTTTATTATCGTAAGGCAACAGGGGGGCCGAGAATTTCCTGGTATAGAATTGCGGAACGCAAGTCCTGCGGAGACCTTAAATGTATCAGTATATCGCTGGTTTCTGCCGGTTGTGTGATATGTTTTTTGTCCCGGCTGTGAGCCGGGGGAGCTTTCGGCTCAGCAGGTTTGATGTATTCCGTTTCCGCTTTTGGCAGGGGCGGCGGTCTTTTAACTACCGGACGATGGACAGGCCCTTGCTGAGGTATTGGCCTGCTTTCGACCCGTCGGAGCGGGACTTGCTTTGGCGGTTCGGGTATGCCGAAGGCCGCCCTGATTTGAGCGATTTTTTCCTGGCGAAGCTGTTCAAGGGTTTTGTACTCATCGCCAGTACCGGAAGTGCGTTTTATGGTTGTTTTGTTTAACTGCTGCGGCTGATGTTCTTCTTCATCGTTTTGCCGGGGTTTTTGTTCCATTGCAGTTTTCGCGTCACCGATGATTTTCTTTAATATGCCGAATCCAACTACTGCCGCTATGATAATAAACTGTACCCAGACATTTTCGTCAGAACCTCTGGGAAGCAGGTTTTTAATTAAACTAAGCACTTTTTCTAATCCTGCAATTTAATCTTCTTTTTTCGGCGGTTTTGCGATTGAATCTCTCATAGTTGTATCGGCCACGATGTTTTTCATTTTGTAATAGTCCATTATGCCGAGATTGCCTTTTCTGAAAGCATCAGCCATAGCAAGCGGCACTTCAGCCTCGGCAAGAACGACCTTTGCGCGGTTTTCCTGAACTAATGCCTGCATTTCCTGCTCGCGGGCAACGGCCATTGCTCTTCTTTTCTCGGCTTCTGCCTGTGCCCGAACCAAATCTGCCTTGGCCTGGTCGCCCTGAAGTTTTGCACCGATGTTATCACCGACGTCAATATCCGCGATATCAATCGAAAGAATTTCAAATGCTGTACCGGCATCGAGACTTTTGGCAAGAACCTGCTTTGAAATGTTATCGGGATTTTCGAGCACGCTTTTGTGCGATATCGCACTGCCGATTGTTGTTACGATACCTTCTCCGACACGTGCGATGATGGTTGGTTCTGTGGCGCCGCCGATAAGACGCTGAAGGTTTGTTCGAACCGTTACGCGGGCTTTTGCCTTTAACTGGATACCATCCTGAGCAACGGCATCAATGGTTTCCCTGCCCTTTGCAGGGTCGGGACAGTCGATGACCTTTGGATTTACCGAAGTCTGGACTGCATCGAGAATATCTCTGCCTGCAAGGTCTATCGCTGTGGCGACCTTGAAAGTCAAATTTAAATTTGCCCTGTCGGCGGCAATAAGCGCCCGCACAACATTTTCAACGCGGCCGCCGGCAAGATAATGGCTTTCAAGGTCGCGGCGGCTCAAATCAAGACCTGCCTGAATTGCCATAATTCGTGCGCTGACTATTCTGCCGGCGTTAACCTTTCGCAGTGTCATTCCGATAAGTTCACCGATTGAGACCGGTGCACCGGACAATCTTGCCTGCAGCCATAATCGGCCGTAAGCCAGAACCAGCAAACCAAAAATAAATGCAAGGACCAGAATAATAATCAGGCCGATACCTGATACCGCCTTTGGCATTTCAGCAAGAATAAAGAGATTTGAGATTGTCATTTTAAAATCCTTTCCTTAAGAATTTTCGATTTCTCTGACTGTTAATTGCGTACCTTCAACTTTTATAACCTCAACGGTTTTACCTTTCTCAACATAACCGGTTTCAGCGACACATTCAAGTCTTGTTCCTGCAAAATCGCACATTCCGACTGGCCGAAGCATAGTTATGCTTACGGCTTTTTCGCCTAAAAGGGCTTCAAGCTGGGCGGTGTCCGATATTGCGTCGCCTTTTTGCCTTTTCGGGCCGTCGAGTGAAACTGCTTTGCCGAACCTGGTTTTCGGAAATATTTTATAAGCAAAGACCAGCGTGGCTGGAATCATAACAATAGCGACTATTATGCCGACCCAGCCGGCCGCGGGATTGAGCTTAAAGAAGATTGCTATACCGCCGATAAGTGAAGCAAGGGCACATAGGCTGATGAGGCCGAAACTCGGCACAAAAATTTCCGCAACAAGCAGCGCGGCACAAAGTAAAAATAGAAAAATTGCTAAAACTATCCACCAGAACATTTTTTACTCCTCAATCTTTCTGACAACAACTTTGTTTCCCTGAATCTGTATTATTTTTATTTTCTGACCTTTTTCGATGAATTCGCCTTCGGCGACAACATCGACAACAGCACTATCGAATTTTGCCTGACCTGCCGGCCGCAATTTTGTAATTGCAAATCCCATATTGCCAGTTTTAAGTCTGCCGCTTTTTTGCGGCGGGGCGGTTATATCCGCATCCATTTTAGGTCCTGCCGGGGCAGGTTCAAGGACAAGGCCCGTCAATGGGCCGGTCTTGGGTAGAAATTTCGCCAATATATACGCCAGGACCACAAAGCCCGCAAAGCCGAGCGAAAAGGCCCATGCTCCGTTAGACAAAATTTGCCATTGGATATCGTTAAAATCGTATCTCGGCCAAGGCAGTTCATCGGGTCTGTTGGGGACAAGTATTGCGAAAAGACTGATAAGGATAAGTGCAATGCCCAGCACACCTGTAATGCCGAATCCGGGAATGACAAAAATTTCGGTTGCCAGCAGGATGATACCGGCCGCGAAGACCGCCACTTCCCACCACGTCGCCAGGCCTGTTAGAAATCTGCTGCCGAAAAGTATCGCAAAGCAGATTACTGCCACAAGTCCCGGCAGACCTATGCCGGGCGTTTTTAATTCGATATACACCGCCAGCATTCCAATCATAAAGAGGATGCCGGTAACTGTCGGATGATTGAGCATCCTGACAAGCTGTTCGGACCAGTTCGGCTCAAGACGAACGAACTTCGGTGAGAATTTTACATTGTCGCGAACTCCAAGAAAAGCAATTGCTCCATTTATATCACTTACAACCGCTCTTGCGATGCCGTATTCGGCGGCCCTTGCGGCAGTAAGAGTCAGAATTTCATTTTCATTATCAATTAACCCTTTATTTTGCAGGTCATAGGTCTTGACGTCTTTCGGCAATTTTTCATCTTCATAAAATGCATAAAGGTTTGTTTTTGTATTTTTTACCCGCCATACCTTCTTATGCCTGCTGACCATCGCTTCAAGCAGCGCCTCGGGATAATTGTTGGCTTGTGCTGCTCTTTGAAATGTTGAACGAATAAAACTTTCAGCTTTTTCTCTTTCGACATCTTCGAGTTTTTCACCCATCTGGATTGGGGCGCAGTCGCCGATAGTAGTATTTTTCCTCATTATTATGTCCTGGCAGGAAACGCTTACCATCGCTCCTGCACTGATTGCTTCAGTGTTAATATAGGCAACTGTTCTTGCTTTTTTGGATAAGTCGAGAATAAGATATTTTGATATATCGTCTGCGCTTTTTACGAGTCCGCCGTAGGTGCCGATTTCGAGAATGAGGTAATTGGCCCCCATATTGAGAGCGGTATTTGCCCGTCGTTTAATAGATGAATAAAGACCATCGTCGATTAACCCTGTGCAGGTTATGACGGCAGCGGTCGCTTCGGGAACATTGGAAGGAATGTTTGGCTCAGCAGCGAAGGCTGTAAAAGAAACCGCACACAACAGAAAAATGAGGATTTTTATCTGCATAGTGAGAATTTTAACTGGAACAAGACAATCAGACAAGAAAAATCTGATTTTCGATAAACGGATATTTTAATTCTTTACTTGCCGTTATTCGGAACGTCTTTGCTGGGGCTGGTTAGAGTCAAAAGGCTTTATATTCAGAATATTCGCAAAAACATTATAGGTTTCTTTGCCATAAACCTTATCAGAAATATAAAGTTTGTTTTCACCACGATCCGGTACAAATATAGTTGACTTATAATTTCCATTTTTGTCGAAAAAACAAATTTTAGTTTCATTAGTAGGCATGCCTATCGCCTTTTCAATCGGAGTTTTTTTTAAAGCTGTCATTAATTTATTAATCTCGTTTACATCTGTAATTTCAAGTTTGACAATCCAGTTTTCAGGATTATTAAATGCCGCCTTAGCTTCTTCTTCAGTTTCTAATTTTAGAATCTTATGTTTTTCATATTCAATCCAGTTTGCAATCGTAATTTTGGTAGGATGCATTGTAAGAATTTGCTCCATTGGCGCAAAATGAAGAGGATTATTAGGATCATCAAAGTAAACGTTCTTCTCTTGGTTGCACGAATTTAAAAAGGTTGCTAAAAACAACAAACAGAACAATATTTTTTTCATAGTTTTCATTTTTGTTTCTTCAAATAATCTTCCTTTGCTTTATCAAAAATCGCTGCAAAAACATCGTAAGTTTCTTCATCATAAATTCTGTCTCCCAATATAACCCTTTTCCCTTCAGAGGCATAAGGTAAAAAGTATAATATGGCGCATTTGACGTTTCCGTTTTCATCCTTAAAACAGATTTTGTCTCCTAATTCAAGGCCTCCTTCTTTCGCCTCATCCGATGGTTTAGCTGAGGCAACCATTATCGTATTAATTTGGTTAACATCAGTAGTCTCAAAAAAGACAATCCAGTTTTTAGAGTTTTCAACCGCTTCTCTGAATGATTTTCCCGTCATTCCCATATCATTGGGTTCTGTCCAAAAAGCAACTGTAATTTTAACTATCCGCATTTTGAGAATCTCTGAAACCGGAGAAACAGATATTGGTTTATTTTCTGAGTCACAAGAACCCAAAAGGACTATTGCGACAAAAAATAAAAAACAAAATAATTTTTTCATAGTTTTCATAAAATATCTCCTTGAATTAAGGGTCGATACGATGTCCGGTAAATCTAACGCCTGTATCTCCATAGGGTGTTACTTTTCCATTAATCACATCCGCTCCGTGCACATATAAATGAACTCGGCCCAAAGCATAGAAAAAGGTATTAGCTCCATATAAACCAAAACCTTCAGAATGCCCCCAAAAAAATGTTGACCAGAGGCAAAAATCAGAATCATTATCAAGCCCAATTAGACTTTCCCAGCTAACATATAAACTTTTAAGTGTAGGAATATCGAATTTCATCCAGGCCTTGGCCATATCATCAAACAGACCGTTAAGACAGACATCTATCCATACTAATTTGAATTTAGCAGTATCACCAAATCCGAGTGATGCCATGGAATGAACTTTTGGGTTATTATCCCATCCTCCACCAAGCGGTTCGGAGGAATCAATATATGATACAACATTATGCCCGCCAGAAAGCTTAAAAAATGTTCGTTGGTCTACATATGCCCCTGGAAGAGAACTTGCGCCTCTTGAAACTATATAAACATTAAAAACATTTGGTAGAGAAAGAACTTGAGCAAAATTATCCCAAGTACAATTATCACCGTACAATACTATATATGGTATTCCCATTGTCTCACAACCATTAACAATCGCAGCAACAGTTCTTTTTCGGGCATTTGCAGAATTCTGCGGTATATATAAAGGTGGATCGCAACCCCAAGCATCTGGAATGAATATTGCAAATATATAAGAACCATCGTTAAGATTATATTTTTTATTGATGACTTTTTTCCAAGTTTGTTCCCACGATTCACCAGAATCCATTAATTGCATCTCGCCTGATTCCTGCTCGATACTAACATCGTAAATCTGACCTGCAAGAGCACTTCCCGGAATATTTATATCCAGATTACCACTCGTTTGCTGCGACCAGACCAAATCCCCATTCCATTTAGAAAGCTTAATTTGTAAATTATTTCCTGTGGCGCTTAAACCCAAGAGCCGCAGTGGTTTGTTTGGCTCATAAGTATCCTCTAAATTCAAACAATGCACCGGATTATTAAAATCAGCCACCAAATTTTCAGAAACGGTGATTCGTCTGTTATGGTCAATAACAACTGCTTTAAGCAAATGGCTGCCATTAAGGTAGGAAGGTGTATTTATTGTTATTCCCGGTTCGCCTTCATCTGCTCTATAGTCTGTTTCATCTATTAGCTGACCATCCATAATAATAAACGCCGTTGATGTAGAATAAGGACAGCCGCCAACACTTACTCCAACTTCTCCTTTTAAATTATTGACATCTCCCATTACAGATACCACAATTGCCGGATTCCCCTCCGCCGTCATTTGCCATTCATTCGCAAGACCGGCAAAATCCCTGAAATTCACAATCCCATCATAATAAAGGTCGAACCTGCCGTCATACAGTCTGTCATCCACCTCTTTTTGCCACTCGCTCGCAAAATCGGCAAAGTCGATGAAGTCAAACGGCTCAAGCCAATATTTGCTAATCACCATAAGGTCTCCATAATCAACCTTGCCGCTATCGTCAAAATCTCTCAGCCACGCCTGCTCCGCCTCATTATAATCGAAAAGCCAGTAATCCGCAAACATCGCCAAATCATTATAATCGACCCGCAGACTATTATCAAAATCCGCCTGCAATGTCGTCGTACCTGCATTTGAATAATCCCAGTTCGGATAATGAAAACCGATATCTATTTTATTGCCATCTGGCACCCCGTCAACAGCCGTTGTCATTCCAATTAACCGTGTTTCCTCTATATATTCATAGCCCGCATCTATAAACGGACAACTCTGATTAAGGTAACAATAATCTAAACCTCCCGGCCCTTCTATATATGGATTACTGACCGCTTCTACAGGGTCATACTCAGGAAAATCAAAATTCTTGTCTGCATAATTATTATAGTATCCGGTATTAGTTGCCGTTACATACAAGCAATCCCAAAGCGAAATGCCGTAATCGCTCGCCTCAGACACAATGTTATTTTTAAGCTCGACAAAACCCGCATAATTACAATCATCCACCCCGTATACCGTTATACCGCGCTCTTGGTAGTAATCGCAGGTATTGTTCTGAATAAGAATATGGCTGTTAGCATCTGCTGCGCCGTACGGTGACGCCATAGATAAATATATTCCGCAATACTCGGAACCGAAACATAAATTATTAATAATATCGGTGTGTTTTGGCCCGTATTCAATAATGCCCCATACACAGGCCATAAAATAGTTATTTTCTATGTCGGTATCAAGGTCTCTGTCTATAAGTATAATTCCTGCATATGCCCATTCGAATATACAATATGTTATCTGGGTTGTTTCAGAAGCCGTTTCTTCTATAAAGGCCGGACAGTAATAATCATCGTAATCCGGCGTTGAGGAATCTGATGTAAACAGAATCGGATTACCCGGCGTCCCGCGGGCAATCAGCGTCCCGCCGTTCAGTACTTTGATACCGGCGTCAGACCCGCCGCCGGCAAAAGTTACTGTTGTGCCCGGCTCGATAACAAGCATAGCCCCGTTAACTTCAATGGGATTAAGAATATGATAGGTATTATTCGATGTCCAGATGGTATTAGATGTGATGTCTGAGCTTATATTGATGATATTGGTTCCTGTTTGTATCGACTCGATGTCATCGCTGGACGTCTCTGATACAATATTATTTATCGTGTATTCTCTTTCCCGTGTTTCGTATGCGGTCCTGCTGAATGGTTTGATAACATTTTCCGAATTTGCTGGGCAATGAAACATATGTTTTTCAGGTTTTTGTCGTGGAAACTCTGCAAAGAGATTGCCTGCAAATAGAACCGCTAAAAGAATTGCAATTGTCGCTGTCGTTCTCATACCTCTTTCTCCTTTTCTAATTTGGACTTTATAATATCTCCGCTGTGCTGTTCGTCCAATTGGCATTAGACACATTATCTTTTTAGAAGTCAAGAATTTTTTTGATGAAATGTAGAATTTTTAGGCAAGTTTGGTAAGAATTTCGATGCCTTTTTTAATCTTGTCGTTTGTAGTGGTGTAGCAGAGCCTGAAATGAGTGTCTTTTTCGCTGAAAACACAGCCGGGGATAATCAATACATTGTTTTTAATCGCCTTTTCGACAAATTCGGTCCCTGTCCCCTTGGGAGATTTTATAAAGGTATAAAACGCACCGGCAGGTTTTATCATTTCGAATTTGTCTTTCAAGCCTTCGTACATAATATCCCGCTTGGTTTTATAGCCTGCGATAAGGTCGCTTATATCGTAATCCAAAGCGGCAAAAGCAGCCTGCTGGAACGGGGCAGGGGCACAGACAAAGGTATACTGCTGAATCTTTGTCATCTCTTCGATAATCGGCTTTAAATGCTTCGGTACTGCCACATAAGCAAGCCGCCAGCCGGTCATTGCGAAACTTTTACTGAAACCTTTCATCAAAATCGTATTGGGATAGATTGACGCGATACTCGGATAAGGCCTATCATAGCAAAATTTGTCGTAAATCTCATCTGACAGGATAAGGATGTCTTTTTTAGCGGCTATTTCAGCAAGGACTTTCAACTCATCTTCGGAATAAACCGCGCCAGTGGGATTACAGGGTGAATTTACGATAATGATTTTCGTTTTGTCCGTGATTTTGTCGGCGATTTTTTCCGGGTGCAGGCCGAAGTCGGGATAAGTGTCGACAAAGACGCATTTACCGCCGAGCAGATTTACAAGGTGTTTGTACATTACAAAATACGGGTCGGGTATTATCACCTCATCGCCGGGATTGATAAGGCTCATAAAAGCCAAAAGCAGGCCTCCGCTTACACCGCTTGCGAAAAGCACTGAGGGATTTTCCCAGCCGAACTGGGCTGTGATTTTTTCGGCGATTTTTGCGCAAAGTACCGGCTCACCAGCCGTGATAGTATATTTATTTTTGCCCTCTTTTATAGCATCTATGGCGATTTGTTTTAGAGGCTCGGGCACATCGAAATCGGGCTGGCCGATTGAGAAGTTAATCGGGTCCTTCATTGAGGCAGCAAGATTAAAAATCTTTCTTATGCCGCTTGCGTCAATAAGACTCGTTCTGTCTGCGAGGTATTTTTTCACTTCTAAGGCAACCGTTATTTAAACGACTTATCTTCTACCGCCACCGCCACCGCCGGGTTTACCCTGACCGGTCGATTTGGCTGCGGGAGCTGCCTTGATTGGAGCGACTTTGGCACCGGCAGGAGCCTTGGCAGGGGCAGCGGCTTTTCCGGCTGGTGCGCCGGGTTTGCCGGCTGCTGGTGCAGCTGTTCCGGGGGCGCCTTCTGTGCCGGGGATGCCCGGAATTTCGCCTTCTACTGCGGCTGCTTTAGCTTCTTTCTTCTTGGTTACGGCGACCTTTCTGTTGGCTACCTTGGCCAGACCGAAGAGGCTGTCGCCTTCTTCCCATTTCTCTTCATCCTTAAGCTTGACGATTCTTTCGCCACGTGTAAGTACATTACGGTGCCGTACAAGAGCACCTTTAAGCTTCAGTGAACGATCAATTGACATAAAAAAACTCCTGAAAAACTAATTTGCTTTCATACCATAAACGTCCTGGAACGGCTTTGTTCCGAAGGATTCGAAACCTGAGCCTGCCGGCGGCTTATAATTTGCCCCGACGGACATAATTTTCCTTTTCATCTCGTAACCATCGGTGCCCGGCTTGTCGATATTGTTAAAACGGTTTTGCGTTACGAGAAGGTATCGCGAACCGCTTTTTATTATCTCTGTCGCTATACCGTACCCGGCGAAATACTGTTTTACCGGTTCCAAATGGGAACTTAAATTATAACTTGTAATGACAATAACATTATCACCCATCGGCTCGACCATCTTGGGCGGGTTTTGCGATGTTACGTTTTTTTCTACGACCGCCGGCTTTACCGTTTCAGGTATGACCTCCCGTACCGGTATCGACGGCTTTACGGCTTTTGCGTCCTGCGTCTTTTTTATCGAAGCAATCTGGCCTAATCTGAAAAATATCAGTAAAACCGCAAAAAAAGCCAGCAGCGTTATTGCTGCCGCCTGCCACGACAGACACAGTTCTACCCTGTCAGGATAAAATCTCACCGGCTTTGGTCTGCCGGACCAGGCAGTTTCAACTCTTACAGGCCGGACAACATCCACCTTGTCGGTCTCGACTTTTACCTGCGAAACAGCTTCCGGTGTTTCTTCCTGTTTAACAGGTTCCTTTACTACTACGCCTATTCTGTCCAGAGCTTTTTGCTGTGCGTTCTTGAATCGCGTCTTATTTATAAGCTCATAAAGCGCAATATGCCTGTTATTTCGTGTCATATTTTCAGCCTTCACTGGCCCTGTCCCGGTTTATCGGGATTTAAGTTAAAACAATAGAGTACAGAAAGATAACCGATTTTATGCTGTCTTTCAATAGGAAAAATTCAGGCCTAACCGTTAAATCAGCCTGTAAATGGGGTTTTTTTTAAATTTTCTTGACAACCCTGCCGTATCGGGATTAAATTCCCTCCAGATTTTATACTTAACTGGCAGTTTTTTGCCGCGAAAGGCGATTTTACTCGCCACAATGCAGATACAAAGAGCAATTTTACCGCAATTATCAGCCCAAAAAAGCTGAATGGGGGGGATTGGTCTTTGTTGTTTTTTATCCTGAACAGGAGTAAATCAGATGTTACCAGCAAAAAAAACGAGCAAAACGAGAACAAGAACACGGAGAAGTCATCACGCCCTTAAGGCGGTAAACTACTCGGTATGCAAGAAATGCAGCAGTCCGAAACTGCCGCATGCCGCTTGCAGCAACTGCGGCTATCTAAATTCAAAAATCACTCTTAAGCTTGCCAAGAAAGAGGAGGCATAGCCAGCGATGCGGATAGCTATTGACGCCATGGGTGGCGATTTCGCACCTGACGAAATTTTAGCCGGTGCTCTTGAGTCGATAGAAAAGCTCGACAAGGATGATACTTTGATTCTTGTTGGACCTGCCGCGATTATTGAATCCAAACTTGGCGCGAAAAATCTAAGCAAATACGCCAATGTGCTGAAAATTGTCGATGCTCCGGAAGTTATTGAAATGGACGAATCGCCGATAGACGCGCTTCGGAAAAAACGTAAAAGCTCCATATCTATTATGGTCAAGCTTGCCGCCGACGGCGAAGCTGATGCGGTTCTCTCTGCCGGAAATACAGGAGCCTGTGTCGCCGGCTGCCAGATGAGAATGCGGAACATCGAAGGCGTGAATAGGCCCGGAATTGCTTGTGTTTTTCCGACTTTCGAAGGGCCTGTTACTATGTGCGACGTAGGCGCCAATATCGCCTGCAAACCGATTAACTTTTATCAATACGCTATAATGGCTTCTATGTATTCGGAAAATCTTCTCGGCATCAAAAATCCTCGTGTCGGAATTATGAGTATCGGTGAAGAAGAAGCAAAGGGAAACGAAATAGTAAAGAAAGCCAGGGAGCTTATCAAAAGCGACCCTAAAATCAATTTTATCGGCAATATCGAAGGCCGGGATATATTCAAGGGCAAATGCGATGTCGCGATATGCGATGGGTTTGTCGGGAATGTTATTCTTAAGCTTACGGAAGGCCTGGTTGACGGCCTTTTCAAGGTTATAAAACATGAAATCAAGCAGCAGTCGTGGCTGCTTGCGTTGAGATTCAAGTCTGTAATGATGAAGATGTACCAGAAATATGATTATCACGAGTATGGCGGAGCGCTGCTTTTAGGCGTGAATGGTACATCGATTATCTGCCACGGCTCAAGCAAGGCCAGAACCATAAAGAACGCTGTTATGGCCGCAAAGAAATTTCACAATATGGGAATCAACGAAAAGATAAAGTCATATCTGGCGGCATCAAATATCAGGGGCACTGATGAGTAGTATAAAAACCAGTTCCAATTGTGCTTTCAGGGCTGTTATTGCCGGCACAGGTTCGTGCATCCCTGAAAAGCAGCTTACGAATGAAGACCTTACAAAGATAGTCGAAACCAGCGATGAGTGGATTACCACCAGGACGGGCATAAAAGTTCGCCACATAGCTGCCGACGACCAGACTACGGCAATGCTGGCGACCGAAGCGGCGAAAAAAGCGATTCAGCAGGCCGGCATATCAGCAGAAGATATAGAATTGATTATCACCGCGACGATAACGCCTGAAATGGTATTTCCTTCGACCGCCTGTTTCGTGCAGGATGCGCTCGGAGCGAAAAAAGCCTGGGCATTTGACCTTTCCGCCGCGTGCAGCGGTTTTGTTTACGGCCTGAGCATCGCCCAGAATTTCGTGATAAACGGAAGATATGACAATGTCCTTGTCATAGGCGTTGAGACGCTGAGCAAAATTACCGACTACAAGGACAGGAAAAGCTGCATCCTTTTCGGCGATGGCGCCGGTGCAGTAGTGATAAAGAAAGGCGATAAAAACGGCCCAAAGGGAGTTTACTACAGCACATCCGGCTCGGACGGCTCCGGCTGGGAGGCGCTGAACTGTCCGGCTTATGGAAGCAGATATCCGGTCGGCAAACCGCTCGAAAATCCGAATTCCATATATATGCAGATTAACGGCAGGGAAGTCTATCAGCTCGCGGTCAGAAGAATTATCGAAACCGTCGAAGACTGTATGACAAACTGCGGCATATCTACCAAAGATGTGAGTTTATTTATCCCTCACCAAATGAATGCAAGAATTATCGAGTCTGTCGCCAAAAGACTCGAACTTGCAGATGAAAAAGTATTCATAAACATCGACAAATACGGCAACACCTCGGCAGCCTCTATCCCCATCGCTCTTGACGAGTGTATGCAGCAGGGCAGGATTAAAAAAGGAGACATCGTCCTGCTCGTCGCTTTCGGCGGAGGCCTGACGTGGGGTGCTAACGTAATTGAATTCTAAATAATATTTTCAGGGAAGAAGATGGCTGAAAAGATAGCATATATATTTCCGGGCCAGGGCGCTCAAGTCGTCGGTATGGGCAAGGATTTTTACGATGCCGAGCCGCTCGCAAAACAATTTTTTGATGAAGCGGATAAAATCGTCGGATTCGAGCTTTCGAAAATTTGTTTCGAAGGACCGGAAGATAAGCTCAACTCAACCACGATTTCGCAGCCGGCGATTTTTGCTGTATCGGTCGTGATTCTGGAGGTTTTAAAAGCAAAAGGTGCTATTAAGCCTGCCAATGTTACTGCCGGTCTGAGCCTTGGCGAATATATGGCTCTTTACGCCGCCGGCGTTATAAGTTTCGAAGACGGCCTCAAACTCGTACAGAAACGCGGCCAGGCAATGCAGGCCGCCGCTGATGCGTCAAAAGGCTCGATGGTCAGCATAATCGGTCTTGACGCTGTGGCTGTTGAAAAGCTTTGTGCCGAGGCTGCTGGCGGTCAGCTTTTAAGCTGTGCAAACTTCAACTGTCCCGGCCAGATTGTCATTACAGGCGATATAGATGCCTGCAAAAGGGCTTTAAACCTTGCCGAAAAATATGGAGCTATGAAAGCGATTGAGCTTAAAGTGGCAGGGGCATTTCATTCCGAAATGATGGCCCCGGCCGCCGAAGAAACCAAAAAGGCCATTAGTCAGTGCCGAATCGCCGACCCCGGAAATATAGAAATTATAGCAAATGTGGATGCAGAATATTATAAAACTAAAGAGCAAATTTCACAAGGCCTTGTTAGGCAATTGACCGGCGCGGTCTTATGGCAGAAGTGTATGGAAAAGCTTTTGGCCGACGGTGTGACGAAATTTTATGAGATAGGCCCCAACAAAGTGCTTACCGGTTTAATGAGAAGGATTAACCGAAGGACTGATATTGTAAACATCAGCTATGTTGCCGGTATGAAAGAATTGATTGGAGAAAAATAATGGCTGAAGAAAAAAGACTTGCGGTAGTAACAGGGGCGGCAAGAGGTATCGGCAGGGCGATTGTGCTCGAACTGCTCAAACAGGGCAGGATTGTCGCCGGCCTTGATTTGAATGCCGAGCAGCTTAAGGAGCTTGAAAAGGTCGTTGCCGAGGCCGGATATAGTGTTATCACGAAATGCGTCGATATTACGAAGACCGAGCAGTTAAACGAGATTCTCGAACAGCTTGCCAAGGAATACAACGGAATAGGCATTCTCGTAAACAACGCCGGTATTACGCGAGACAGGCTTATGATGCAGATGGACGATGCGGACTACGATATCCTGATGGCCGTAAATCTGCGGGCTGCCTTTATGGCGACAAGAGCTGTTTTGCGTTCTATGATTCGCAATAAATTCGGCAGGATTATCAGTATGAGTTCCATCGCGGGCGTTATGGGCCAGGCCGGCAGCACAAATTACGCCGCCAGCAAAGCGGGCCTTATCGGTATGACAAAATCGATTGTAAGAGAAGTCGCCAAAAAAGGTATTACCGCCAACTGTATCGCGCCGGGCTTTATCGTTACTGAAATGACGAATGTTCTGCCCGAGCAGGTCAGGGAAGCGGCCCTTGCCATTATCCCTGCCAAGAAACTTGGTACGCCTCAAGACGTGGCAAAAGCGGTCGCATTTCTGGCAAGTGATGATGCAGGCTATATTAACGGCCAGGTACTGCATGTCGATGGCGGAATGGCGATGTAACGTAATATAAAAAAATGGTTGCAACAGCGGCCATTGACGGGTATAGTACCGCCCAAATAACAGGACGGTACATTGATTGTAACTTAATAGGATTTTATTTATTCAAGGAGACGAAAAGTGAGTATTGACGTCCAAAGTATTGAAAAGAAGGTTATTAAAATTGTCGCAGAACAAATGGGTACAGAAGAGTCCGAAATTACCCGCGAGACTTCATTCATCAACGACCTTAACGCGGATTCTCTGGACACAGTTGAACTTGTTATGGAGTTTGAAGATGAATTCGATACGAGCATACCAGATGAGGAAGCTGAAAAGATTCAGACCGTCGGCGCCGCTATCGACTACATCGTAAGCGTATTAAAGCAAAAAGAGCAAGGCTGATAACAGGCTGTTATGATGAATAAAAGGCGAGTAGTTATAACAGGCCTGGGATGCGCTACGCCCCTTGGCGTCTCTGTTGATGTTTTTTTCGATGCGGCCTGCAAGGGTAAAAGCGGCGTCTCGAACATCGAAAGCTTCGATGTTTCGCAGTACCCTGTCAGGTTTGCCGGCGAGATAAAAGACTTCGATATCACCCAATTTGTCGATCACCGCGAAGGCAAACGGATGGACCGTTTCTGCCAGCTTGCGGTGGCATCAACCGTTCAGGCTGTCAAAGACAGCGGCATCGATTTCCCAAAGGAAAATCTCGACCGGTGCGGTTCTATATACGGAACCGGCATCGGCGGCATCCAGGAAATCGAGACGCAGCATATTCGCTTGCTTAACAAAGGCCCCCGCGCTGTTTCGCCTTTCACCGTTCCAAAACTTATGGGTAATGCTGCCAGCGGTACGATTTCGATGATGTTCGGCCTTAAAGGCCCGAACTTCTGTGTCGTTACCGCCTGTGCTTCAGCCTCCCATGCGATTGGCGAGGCGTTTTTTAATATTCTAAACGACCGCAGCGATGTCGTAATTACCGGCGGCTCGGAAGCAGCTATTTCGCCGGTCGGTTTAAGTTCGTTTTGCGCCATAAGATCTCTAAGCACCAGAAATGATGAACCGCAAGCCGCCTCAAGACCATTTGATATCGCCCGCGACGGTTTTGTTATGGCCGAAGGCGCTGCGGCGATTATTCTCGAAGAATACGAACACGCCAAAAAGCGAGGCGCGAAAATCTATGCCGAACTGCTCGGCTACGGAGCAACCGCCGATGCCCATCATATTACAGCCCCATCGCCGGACGGGGACGGAGCCATAAGAGCTATTGAAATAGCGCTCAAACAGGCAGGAATTCCAAAGGAAAAATTCGATTATATTAACGCCCACGGTACAAGTACCGAGCTTAATGATATCGCCGAATCAATGGCGATAAAGAAAGTATTCGGCGAGCACGCCTATAAAATGTCAATCAGCTCGACAAAAAGCCTTATCGGCCACTCTCTTGGTGCAAGCGGAGCGATTGAGCTTGTAGCGACCTGTAAGATTATGGAAAAATCCATAATCCATCCGACAATCAACCTCGACAACATTGACCCCAAGTGCGACCCCAAACTGGATTTTGTACCGAAGGTTGCTAAAGAGAGAAAAGTCAATTACGCTGCCAGCAATTCATTCGGATTTGGCGGCCATAACGCCTGCCTCGTAGTCGGAAAAGTTTAATTCCGTCAATCCAATTGTTTTCTGATGTTATTTCATTTTCTGTGCGACAACAAGCCAATCCCACGGATATGGTTCTTTCATCCATTTCGGCGGCGAGGCAAACTCAGTGTTCCACGGGTACTCGATTTTGCAAATATCTGTAATCCTCAGTTTTTTGCTCTCTAATAGAGCTATAACCTCTTCTTTAAGATAATGTTTGGTAGGGACACTGTCGATTGGAACAATACCCTGATGCAGGTACCGGTTGTCGGATTTTTTAGGTTCGTCGAAAATTGAGCGTACAACTGAGGATGGATTAATCCCGTTGCGAAGATTCCACTCAATCAGGCGAAAGTCAACAAGCATAGCCGACTCAAGCGATGGCACAACGAGCAGCAGATGGCCGTTTTTCAGGATATGTTTTGCTAAACAATCGAGTATTCGCGCCCTGCAGACAAGTGACGGCATAATGAGCATATTTACGCTCAATGCGAAATAGGTTTTTTCAAGCCGCAGTCTCGGTTTTGCCAAATCAGCCGTTATATATTCGATGTTCGGCAGGTGTTTGTATTTATTTTTTGCTTTAGCTATGAATTTATAAGAGATATCTATGGCGTTTACCCTGTCGAAATTTGCCGACAGCATCGGCAGAAAATGTCCAATCCCGCAGCCGAAATCATTGGCAGTTTTTGCTCCAGAGCCGTATTTCTTAATCAGCTTTAGAATTAGTTTTTTTCTGTCGTTTTCTAATACGCTGAAGATTTCGTCTTCATAGCTGGCTGCCAGATTGTTCCAGTATTCGCGTTTCATTTTGCCTTAAGCATTTTATATTTTGAGTTATTTCACAAGATATTGGATCGCCACGTATGCTGTGTAAATTACCAGAAAAATCGCCCCGAAGATTCGATTGTAATATTGTTTGCTCACCGCTGAAAAGATAATAAACAGTCCCACGACCAGCACGAAAAACGGAAAGTGCAGGCGGTAGAAATCAGACGAAATATCAAGGCCTGCAACACTTAGCGAGCCGCCGATGACAACGAAAATATTCAGGATGTTTGCCCCGATTATGTTGCCCAGCAGTATTTCTTTATGTCCTTTAATCACGCTTGCCATACCTGTCGCAAGTTCCGGCACAGATGTTCCGAATGCCACAACTGTAGCTGCTATAACGCTTTGCGGCACGCCGAATCGCAGGCATATTTGAGTGGCTGATGCGATAAGAACCCTGCTGGCGGCGATTACTAACATCAGGCCTGCAAGAAAGATAAGTGCAAGAACAAGTATAGGTTTTTTCGCGTGTATGTTTTCTTCATCGGTAACGCCGGCCTGATGATGCTGTTTTGCCCATTTGGCCGAGGCAAAAATATACCATACGAGAATACCGAGCAGTATGAAGCCATAGAACCTTGAGATATAAGAGCGATGAAAAATCAACAGGATATAACACAGCAGGATAAAACCCATACAGGAAAACAGTTTTACCATTCCCTGTCGTTTGAATACGAATCTGTCGGTTGGTATTTTTGTTAAAGTACAGCCCAGCCCGAAGATAAGAGCGGTATTGCAGATGATTGAGCCTATGGCGTTGCCCAGTGCCAGGTCTGATTTGCCGGCAAAAGAGGCCATTATCGAAACTGTTGCTTCTGGGCTTGTGGTGCCGATACTTACGATTGTAGCGCCGATTATGACAATGGGAATGCCGAGTTTTTTGGCAGCACCGGCCGCTCCGTCCACAAACCAGTCGGAACCCTTAAAAAGTGCGATGAAACTTACGGCGAGGGTACAGAAAATCCAGAAAACCCCCTTTGCCGCGAGAAACTCAAACCACTGGTCAGGAAAAAAATAAGGCATTTATCTCTATACGGACTGCTGAAAAGAAAAAGTCCATACACGGTTATTTATTATGCCTGATTTTCCAGCGATTGTGCCTTTTTTTACTGCCGATTTTACGTCTGCGTCTCGGTTTAGCCATTAAAGCGCTCCAAATAAGGTAATTTTTATGCTTTTCTAAAAACTTTTGACAGGATAAGATATATACTATTAATGATTTTTGCAAGAGTTGGTTGTTCGTAATTTTTATTTTTCAGGTGCAGAAATGATACAATGTAAAGACTGTGAATTCTGTCAAATAGGCCCTGATAACCACAGGGTTTTCAAATGCGACCCGTTTATGAATATTAAAGAGCCGGAATGCATCGCAAAATGGCAGCTTATTCGGCTCGATATGCTCCTGGTAACTTATCGGTCGATGCAGCAGTGGCAGGAAAAAATCGCTCCTTTGCAGGACAAGATATTCAAGTATATGGAGCGGGAGATGGGAGATATTGACGAAAGCGATAAATGGAAAGTTGATGAAGACGAAAAAAACGAAGATGATAAGTCACTTTGATAAAAGGAATTTTGAATGCAGCTTGCAATGGTTGGAGACAAATTTATCGAGGCGGAAAAGCTCGATTCGGCATATCTTGACTACGGCACTTTTTTCGGCGACGGCGTTTACGAAGTTCTTCGCAGTTATAACGGCAAAATATTCGCACTCGAAGAACATCTGTCGCGATTCAAAAGAAGCCTCAAAGAAGTCGATATCGAAGGCATCGATATCGAAACGGTACGCCAAAGGGTCTTAAGGGCGTTTGAAAAATTCAAATCGCCGAACGCGAAAGTATACTTTCATATTACAAGAGGCTCCGGTCCCAGAGACCACGCGGCAGAAGGCCTTGTACCGCGATTCTTCTTGATAATAACAGAGATGGAAGACGCAAGCGAACAAAGGCAAAAAGGTATATCGGTGATAACTGCTCCCGATACGAGATGGAAAAGATGCGATATCAAATCGCTCAATCTTCTGCCGAATGTGCTCGCAAAACGCCTGGCCCATAAAAGAGGCTGCGATGAAGCGATATTTGTCGATGAAAAGGGCTGTATAACAGAAGGGTCGTCCAGCGCGTTTTTCGCAGTCTTTGGTAATAAACTCCAGACATCGCCGCTGGCGGCGAATATTTTGCCTTCGATAACGAGACAGTTTGTCCTGAAGATTTATAAAAACGCCGGCCTTGAACTTCTCGAAAAACAAATAAAGGCGGAAGATGCGACAAAAGCCGATGAGCTTTTTATCGCTGTATCGAGTAAGGATATTGTGCCGGTAGTAAAATTCAACGAGATACAAATCGCAGACGGCAAACCGGGTAAATACACAAAGTCGCTGATAAGCGAATTTGCAAAACTCGTTAAATAAAAACGACATAAATGCATTTCTTCAATTCCCCAAAAGAAACCTGCGATTTTAACTGTTACCTTTCGTAGAGATAAACCACTATTATTGCAGACACAGATAAGATTAAGATGTGCAATAAAAAGGCTTTTTTATACGTCATATTGTAATAAGTAAGATTTAGCAGAAGACTGTCAGGATTAAAGGAGTTTACAATGGCAAAGAAGTCAATATTGGTTGTGTTGGTTGGTATCGCGTTATTAGTAGTTACTGATAGTACATTTGCATTTGGCAGACATCCGAGTGGGCGTCCGGGCGGCGGGCATCGAGATGGCGGGCATTCAAGGGGCGGCCACAGGGGGCATTTCGGTCCTGGCGTTATAATTATTCCGCCTCGAATAAGGCCGGTGGTAGTTTTTCCGCCGAGAGGGATAATAATCAGACCGACTATCGTCTTTGGCCCAACCACTACCGTCAGGGAAACTGTTGAAATCGAAACGGTTGTTGTCTGGGTCGCAAACGATAATGGCTCCAAAACACAGGTAACATTAACCAGAGCATCCGATGGCGGATATATCGGCCCAAAAGGTGAACACTATACTTATATGCCTACGGAAGAACAGCTAAGGGCGCTATACGGTATAAAGTCTGAACAGGCAATAAGGACGAATATTACGGTTTGGATTACGAACGATAACGGTTCTCAAACGCCTGTAACGCTTATTCCTTCAGGTGCCGGTTTCATCGGTCCTTCGAATGAGTATTACGCGACTATACCGACAGAAGAGCAGCTCAAGGCTTTGTATGGATTGCGTTCCAACGTACCGGCCGCAAACAGCATTACTGTCTGGTTTGATAACAACGACGGAACCAAAACGCCTGTGGTGCTGGTGAAGGATGGAGATGATTATGTCGGACAAAAAGGCGAGCATTACACAGCTATTCCGACTAAAGAGCAACTGAAGATGATTTACGGCGATAAGCCGAAAAAGATTGACTGCGGCAACATTGTAATCTGGATAGACAACAGCGATGGCTCAAGAACGCCGATAACTTTACAAAAGCAGGGCTCGGAATATATCGGGCCGGCAGGTGAGAAATATACCAGCATTCCCACGGAACAGCAGCTCAGGCTGTTATACGGCTCAGAAATTGATAAGGACCAGCCGGGCGAGCTGAACTTTGAAATTACGAAAGATGACGGCACAAAGACGGTTATAACTTTGAAAAAAGAAGGTTCAGAATTCGTAGGTCCAAAGGGTGAACGCTATCCGACTATGCCCACCGAAGAGCAATTGAAATTGATATACGGCAAATAAAGTCGAGACTTTGCTCGGTAAAAGGCCGGTTGTTTCAGCCGGCCTTTTTGTTTTGGCCGTCAGACCAAAAAAACAATTGCCATTTCGCCTGATAAGTATAAAATCAAGTATTCTAAACTTTTTAAACTATTGAGAGTATGAAAGTCTTTTTCTTTGACAAGTTATAAGTTCTGTAATTTTAAATAGTTAGATAGGAGTAATTATGAAGTCTGGTAAGGTAATGATTGACGGCAATACCGCAGCGGCACACGTGGCTCACGCGACAAATGAAGTAATTGCTATTTATCCGATAACGCCAAGCTCGAATATGGGCGAAATATCCGATGCAAAGTCGGCGGCGGGCGAAAAGAATATCTGGGGCACAATTCCGAGCGTAACGGAAATGCAGTCCGAAGGCGGCGCAAGCGGCGCTGTTCACGGCGCACTTGCGGCAGGGGCTTTAACCACGACATTTACCGCGTCGCAGGGTCTTCTTTTGATGATTCCAAATATGTATAAAATCGCAGGCGAACTTACGCCGACGGCATTTCACGTCTCGGCAAGGTCGCTTGCCTGTCAGGCACTGTCGATATTCGGCGACCATTCCGACGTTATGGCCTGCCGTCAGACAGGTTTTGCGATGCTCTGCTCGGGAAGCGTTCAGGAAGTAATGGACCTTGCGCTTATTGCTCAACAGGCGACGCTGAAAACCCGAATACCTTTCCTGCATTTCTTCGACGGATTCAGGACAAGTCACGAGATACAAAAAGTCGACCAGATAGATTTCGACCAGATGCATGCGATGATTGACGATGAGCTTGTGCGGGCACACAAACAAAGAGCCTTGAGTCCCGACCGTCCGCAGATTTCCGGCACAAGCCAGAACCCGGATGTCTATTTCCAGGGACGCGAGACTGTTAATAAATATTATCTTGCGGTACCAGCGATTGTCGAAGAGACGATGCGAAAGTTCGAAAATATAGTCGGCAGAAAATACAATCTTTTCGATTATGTCGGCGCGCCAGACGCAGAGAAAATAATCATAATTATGGGTTCAGGAGCAGAAACAGTTCACGAAACGGTCGAATATCTTGTCTCCAAAGGCCAAAAAGTCGGCGTTTTAAAGATAAGGCTCTTCAGGCCTTTCAGCAACAGGCATTTTATGGCTGCTATTCCGAAGACCGTTAAGAAAATTGCGGTTCTGGACAGGACAAAAGAGCCCGGCTCACTCGGCGAGCCTTTATATCTGGATGTCAGAACCGGAATCGGCGAAGCTATGAGTGATAAATACGCTCCGTTTGCCGATTATCCGCTGGTTGTCGGCGGCAGATATGGACTGGGTTCAAAAGAATTTACTCCTGCGATGGCAAAGGCTGTATTTGATAATCTCGATGCGAAAGAGCCGAAGAATCATTTTACGGTCGGAATTAACGATGACGTAACAAGCAGCAGTCTTATTGTCGATGATTCATTTAATATTCCTATGGAAAGTCTTTACACTGCGATGTTCTTCGGTCTCGGCTCTGACGGTACGGTCGGCGCAAATAAGAATTCAATCAAAATCATCGGCGACTTGACCGACAATTACGCGCAGGGCTATTTTGTATATGACTCGAAAAAAGCGGGCGCCAAAACCGTTTCTCATCTACGGTTCGGAAAAAATATCATTCGCAGACCTTACCTGATTCGTCAGGCCGATTTTGTCGCCTGTCATAATCCGAGCTTCGTGGAGAAATACGATATGCTCGCCAATATCAAGCAGGGCGGAACATTCCTGATGACAAGTATGCACAGCAAAGATGAAATATGGGACACTTTGCCGCAGGAACTTCAAAAACAGATTATCGATAAGAAACTCAAGTTCTACTGCATCGATGCCATTTCAATCGCACAGAAACTCGGACTCGGCGCCAGAATCAACACGATTATGCAGGTTGCGTTCTTCAAAATAAGCAATATTATCCCGATTGAAAAATCTGTCGAGGCCATAAAGAAAGCCATAGAAAAGAGTTACGGCAAAAAGGGACAGAAGATTGTGGATATGAACAACTCCGCTGTAGATGCGGCTTTGAGCGAAGTTTATGAAGTAAAAGTGCCTGCTTCTGTTACGAGCAAAACAGCTATGCCGCCGGCTGTGCCGACCGATGCTCCCAAGTTTGTAAAGGAAGTTGTCGGCGAAATTATAGCTGACAGAGGCGATGCGATACCCGTAAGCAAAATGCCGGCAGACGGTAAATTCCCGTCAGCGACAACTCAATATGAAAAACGAAATATCGCCGTCGATATTCCTGTCTGGGAGCCGCAGGTTTGTATCCAGTGCGGCCAGTGTTCGCTTGTATGTCCGCATGCCACGATAAGAGTAAAGAATTATGATAAAAAATATCTTGATAAGGCGCCGAAAACTTTTAAGAGTGCCGATTCTAAAGGCAAAGAATTCGAAGGTATGAAATGGACCGTGCAAATTGCACCTGAAGACTGTACCGGTTGCGGAAACTGCGTAATGATATGTCCAGCGCAGGAAAAAGACGCCGAAAAGAAACCGACAGGCAGAAAAGCAATCAATATGGCTCCGCAGGAACCGCTGCGTGTTTCCGAACGCGAAAACTACGCATATTTCCTGTCGATACCAAATACAGACCCTGCTCTTTACAAACTAAATACGGTAAAGGGCAGCCAGCTTGCTCAGCCGTTGTTTGAATATTCGGGCGCCTGTGCCGGTTGCGGCGAAACGCCTTATGTAAAACTGCTGACTCAGCTTTTCGGCGACAGGGCCCTTATAGGCAACGCTACGGGCTGTTCGTCGATTTACGGCGGAAACCTGCCAACAACGCCTTACAGCATCAGACCTGACGGCAGAGGGCCGGCATGGAGCAACAGCTTGTTTGAGGATAACGCTGAATTCGCGATGGGTATGCGGCTGGCGGTCGATAAATTTAAAGAATTTGCGATTGAGCAGCTCGATGCAGTGGCCCAAAAAGGTTGTGTTGAAAAGGCCTTTGCCGATGAGCTTCGCCAGGCTGCGATTGCCAACGACCCATCACAAGTTGAGATTGAAAAACAGCGGGTCAGAGTTGCCAAGTTAAAAGAATTGTGCGGCAAGAGTAAATGTGCTGAATGCAGCCAGCTTCTGAGCGTTGCGGATTATCTTGTTCGCAAGAGTATCTGGGCACTTGGCGGCGACGGCTGGGCTTATGATATTGGCTACGGCGGACTTGACCATGTCCTTGCCAGCGGCAGGGATGTAAATGTCCTTGTGCTCGATACAGAGGTTTATTCCAACACAGGCGGACAGATGTCGAAATCGACGCCGAGAGCCGCTGTTGCACAATTTGCGGCAGGCGGAAAACCGGTAGCGAAAAAAGACCTCGCTATGTTGGCAATGACTTATGGAAGTATTTATGTCGCAAAAATCGCGCTGGGCGCAAGTCCGGTGCAGGCGGTAAGAGCTTTTGCTGAGGCGGAAAGTTATAAAGGACCTTCGCTGATAATTGCATATTCGCACTGCATCGCGCACGGATTTAATCTTCTTAACGGATATGAACACCAGAAACAGGCTGTCGCAAGCGGATACTGGCCTCTGTATCGCTATAACCCGGATTTAAAAGCTGAAGGCAAAAACCCTCTGCAGCTTGATTCGAAGGCGCCGACAGTCAATTTTGCCGATTTCGCATACAGCGAAAACAGGTATCGCACACTGAAGGATTCAAAGCCCGAAATTGCTGCGGAACTTATGAAATTGGCGACCAGCGATGTTACCGAGAGATTCAATCTTGTTCAGCAGCTTGCGAATTTGAAGTGCGGCGAATGTGAAAAACCCGAGTCGAAAGAATAGATAATTCTATAACTTTTGAACCGAATAATATTATCGGCACAGCGAAGCTCAGAATTTTTGCTGTGCCGATAATTTTTTTTAAGAAAATCAAATTGGCACTCCGAACGGTATTATCACCCCTAAAATTCGATTTTAGCGATAATCTGTAACTCTCAGGCAAGACAGGCAAAAATTTCTGTTAATTTGACGATGTGCCAAATTAACTCCAGTGCCATTTCGTTTTTTCTACTGTCGGCGCCGAGAGCAAAAAAATTATTGACGCTGATATTATTAGACAGTTAGAGTTCATACCGAAGAAGATTTGACAGGGTATTTTGCCCGGTTGGCAAATCGCTTTTTAAAAAGTTAAAGAGAAAATTGTGGGACTATCTGAATTTCAGGAGAGAAAAAATGGATTATCGAAAATTCCGTACTTTCAGACTTTCGGCGGTATGTTTAATTCTGCTATGCAGCGCGGCAATAACATCAGCGATGCCCTATTGGTGTCCGGATTTAGCGGGCGGGGATGGATTTGTGAATTTTGCCGATTTTACGGCGCTGGCCCAAAACTGGCAGAAAACAGGTACCGGCCTCGGCGGCGACCTCGATGACAGCGGCTTTGTCGATGAAATCGACCTGCTTAGACTTGCTTATTACTGGCTGACGGAATTCGAGTGGAAAAACGCTGATTTTAATTCCGACGGCATAGTCAATTTACTTGATTTTGCGATACTTGCCGATGCATGGCTGAGCGGCGCAGGCGGGGCAAAATGGAATGCCGATTGTGATTTTAACGGTGATGATGTGATTGATATTACCGACCTTGACCGATTTGTGGAGCAGTGGCTGCGGCAGTTTCCTGATAATGTTATTTACGTGGATGCCGGTGCGCCGTTAGGCGGCGACGGAACGTCCCAGATTATAAAGTACTGTCGCCCTTTCGGAGGTTTTCAATTGGTCTATTTCATCAAGAACAACGACAAATGACGAACCTGATAGATGCTTTCGCAGTTTCTCCAGCTTCAGGCTGGTGCGGTGCTCCTCAGCCCTTAGAATCCTAAGCTGCAAGATAATATCATCCAGAATGTCGTAGAAGCTGTTCTTCTCCCAGCAGTTCACCAGAATGCCGTTAATATTCGCTTTTTCCTTGAGTTCCTTGAGAACATAAAGAGCAGTGGTAGTCTTGCCGGTCCCGGGCGGGCCATGAAGCCAGAGATTCAGAGGCCTGCGCCTCTTTTGCAAAGGGGACAGGTGTTGAAGGATTTCGTTTATCTGGCCTTCCCTTGCGAAAATTTTATCCGGTATGTAGCTGTCCCTCAGCACATCCTGTCCGGTGATTAGCGAAGTCTGATATGATTGATCCATGCTTGTCCTCATTGTAATAAGTGGGAAATTCGGGCGTAGTGGGCGTGTTCATGTTTATTATTTCAGCATGGTCATTCAAAAGAACGGTTTAAACATTTGCCTTCCGCGGCTTGCAGAACTTGCGGATAATATTGAAAAATCCAGAATACTCTTTGTTTTTCGCTGAAAATATCACAGCAGCCGGCAAGGTAAAATAGATAATTTTTACTTGACAAACGGAGTCCTCAATGTTATCATTGTTGGGCGTTTTAGGAGGCATTTTGTAGAAGGAATAATTCAATGAAGAAGATAGTCAAATCAATCGTTTTCACTCTTGTTCTGACAATGTTTTGGGGGCTGGCGACTGCTAATCCGACGATGCTGCCGTACAACACGTACCTTGCGGCTGACATGAGCAACATCCACAGTGTTTTGGATGGGTTTGATGGGGTTGATAAGCATCCGGATGCTTTATTCTCGCAGCCAGCGGGCTCTGCAACGCTTGCTGGCAGTGGTTTATTCTTAACCGCAGACACTCAACTGTGGATAATCGCTGCCGATGACAAACAGGTTGTGGGTGAGATTGATGTTGGACCAGCCGCAGGTAGTTACAACTTCTCAATATGGGGTTCCACCTATGGCATCTATGGATGGGCTGGTGATTCTGTTGATAACGGAGCCAAACCAGGTGAATCCCTAATAGTAGCTGCTCACATCGGTGACGACTACTTTCTGGGCAGCTTTGTCAATGGACCGCTTGCAAGTGGTTATGGATGGACGAGTGGTAGAAATGACATAGAAATAACCAGCACTAAAATAGCTCCCATCCCAGAACCAGCAAGTATTTTGATGGGAAGCATCGGAGTAGCCGTTGTCGGCTGGCTTCGCAGAAGAAGAGCATTGTAAGGGACAACAAAAAGAGAAACAAAGGGGCGGTTCTTGACGTCAGAACCGCCTTTTCTCTTTTGTTCTGTCAACTTAGAGGTATATATTCAATACACAAGCAAGAAATAAACAGGTCACACCAAATTATAACACATGGGAAGGTTGGCAAAACCTGTATTCGTGGCTATGGCCCTGCTGTTTTTCGTCAGCTTGGGCTTCCTAATCTCGCCCGGATTCATGGGGTTTGTCGTATACAGCAAATGGAGCAATGAGAGATTGCAATCACCCGGAATATTTTTCTCCCTCTTAGTTGACAGTACCAAAAGGAAGACCAGTTTTCAAAGGTCTTCCAAAAGTCAGTCCGCTACTGAAACACTCAATTCCGAAGCCAGCAGATTCAACTGAATATCATAATCTATCGGGACCCGTCGCAGGTATTTCGTGAATTGGGCGACCATCAGCCCCGCAGCAATATTGGCGCAATAAATCGTTGTCTTGGCAGTGCAGGAGCCGACAAAAGCTTCTTCAGCAGAGAAAAGTGTGGATGGATAATACTCGCGCGACTTGGCATCACAGGCGGTAAGTACCCTAAGCACTTCAGCAGCCATACGGGCATCACAGTAAAAGTTTGCCCTGTCCTTTACAGCCTGCCAGATCAATTTTCTTGTTTCAATAGAATCGGCAAGCCCCTGCATCGATATGGGTAAAAATCGGGCCCTGCCGTTAGATATAACGATGGATATTAAAGGCAATGCGCGATTTAACCGCACTGTCGATATGGGTGCTTACGAATATGAGCAGCTTGATATGAGTCTCGATACCGACGGCGATGGCCTGCCGGACTGGTGGGAGTACAGGTTTGGCCTTGCTCCTGACGACTTTAACGATGCCCAGACAGACCTCGACGAAGACGGCCTGTTAAACCTTAATGAATATGAAAATAACTGCGATGCGGCGTTTTTCGATACCGATGGCGATTTACTTTTAGACGGTTGGGAGGTATTATATAGCTTAAATCCGAAAATTTCAGATGTTATAGACGTCAATGACGGCAATAATATCTATGCCGACAGCGACAATGATGGGCTGGATACCCTGCAGGAAGTCGTTTTTGCAGCTAATCCATCTATTGCCGACAGCGACGGCGACGGCGTAAGTGACGGAGACGAAGTCTCGCAGGGCAGTCTGCCGATGGATGCCTCCGATTTGGGACTTCCGCCTTCGGCGGATGAGGTTTGCGAGCTTAGATTAACCGTTGGCGACTGGAGCAACAGCAATTCGGAGCGGTATGATATGAAAGTCGGGCCGATTACGCATCAGGCAGCGAAGTTTGGCGTGGTGGAGACAAAAGATTACAACCAGTTCAGAGCTGGCAAGCGGTATGAGGTTCGGATAATTCATCACGGTACAGACCCATCGAAATGGTGGTTCCCAGAGGCCGATTACGATTATGTGGCTCAAATTGAGGCGGTGAGTTTGCCGGACGGCGTTATTATGCAGATTGAGGATGCGGATGGGATTTTGGGCTATCACGGCGATTCGAACACGCCGAACGGCGTTTTCGACGCCGCTGGCAAGGTCGCGTATGTGAATTTGATAAAGATTGAAGTTACAGGCATAAATTTCGACCACAGTACTGGTGACACGGCCGATGGTATAAGTATATACGATACAGGAACGCCGGAGTGGATAAAAAACGTGCAGAATGACCCTGCGGCATACAAAAAGAATACGAGCGTTACAATAAAGGCGAGGTTTATGGTTTTGCCGGATACGATTACGAGTGCGAAAATTCGTGCGATGACTTCTGACGGAGTTTTAGGCAATCTTGGCGAGCAGACAGTAACCTTTTCAAGCGGCGCATCGAATCCGGAGTATGTAACATTTACGCCGAGCAGTTCGACGCCCAGTTCTATCAGTGAAAATACGGTAACATGGCAATGGAAAGCTAAGGATTTGAACGGCCAGAGTACGTCAGAGTATAATATTAATATATCCGGCCCGCATACGGTTTATACTGTGTATGATTCGCCTAAATGCAGTGTCAGCGAATGTTTGATGGACCGTTTTGAGCACGCGGTAAGCTGGGCAAGCGGTGGCCAAAATGTAACAGAAAATGATATTCCGAAAAAAATACAGGAGAATTGCTGGCTGAATTTTACGATGCCCGGCCATCTTAGTAATCCATGGAATTTGGAAACAACACCCGGCGATTGCCAAACCCATGCCGAACTTATGGCGGCAGCCCTTAAAATCTTAGGGATTGATGCTGATGGAACTACAGAATCTGCTTGCCGTGTCGGCGAAACACGTGAATGTCCGATACATGGAAAGGAATATCATTATTTTGTTGAAACAGGCGGTGCAGCAACTAATTTTGAAGGAGTTTGTAAAGTAAGTCTTATAGACGAAGGTTCTCCTTGGGTTTGTTATTATGATAAGGCAATGGGTAAAATTGGCTCAGACCCTGCTTATCAAAAAGGAAACCATACAAATATGTGGACGGAATGGAACAGCTACCCTCCGCCTAATTACAAAATAATACACCATTATACTTATTGGCAGAATCATTAACTTTTTAAAGTAGGAGCAAAATTATGAAACCTAATTATGAAAAACGCATTAATGTGTTAATCTTGATATTCATAATAACAATTTATACTCAACAAAGTTTTGCTGACCCTAATTGTTTAGCGAAACTCGGACAGGAATCACAAAAAATTGTTTATTTGACCGAATCTGTATATTGGCCTGATTTTGATTTCAAAAATGTAAAGCAATATATTGCTGAACCAAATTCTAAGAGAAAATCAGACTTTGTTCGTATGGTTAGCCAGATAATAGAACCTAATTATTTACCGCAGGAATTAGACAAGAAAACAATTTTTCTCAAAGGCTGGAGAGGCGATGCCAACGAGAGTTTCATATTGCAATATGAAAAATCTCCATACCTAATAAGAATCAAAAACCAAACAACAACGGTTATAGCAAGCCGAAAGTGGACTTCGTATTGGATTACTATAGTGATCCAACTTAAGGATAAAACTTCATGTGTAAACAAAACTGACCCCAATGCCATATTTAAATTCACCGACCGGTTTCTTAGTAAAAAGGTAAACAGCAAGGCACAAGACTATTCAAGCATCAAAAATATGGATGGTTCAAAAATGATAAAACCGCGTTTCCAGAAGATAGACGAAAATTACATTTTGGCATATCCTATTAGTGCTTCTCATCCAGATATTGATTATGTTAGTATTTGGACAGACGGCCATACAGTAATTATTAACCTGCAAGAAAGACGGAAGGAGATTATAAATTAGGATTATCCATCGCGGCACCGACCCGTCGAAATGGTGGTTCCCACCTAATACGCAGGAAATTCTTGACACTGCCGCTGTTTTCTTATAGTTATTAGAAGCAAATAAAGGACTTATTATATGAAAAAACTGATTTCTATTCTTACAGCGATGGTGCTACTTTGCAGTTTGACAGGCTGTCAGCAGCAGCAAAAGAATGAAAATACCGGTAATATCAAAGCAAAGGCCGACTTAAAGACGTCTTGTGTCGCGGAGTTTTTACGCAGCGACGGCAGCAGATATTTAACAGAGCAGAAGTGTGAAATTTCGGCCAATCCCAAGGCGATAGTGCTGACGGCAAAAGAGCCTTTTGGCAAAATTGCCTGGTCGGTAAAGAACGGTGTATACTCCGTCCAAAAACCGCTGCCCCACAAAGTTTTCGATAAAGACTTATACAGCCTGATGATGGATAAAGATATTGCCGCTGGTCTTTTGGAAATTTATCTTGCAGGACTGCGAGAACCTGTGGGCAAAGCGGGGAAAGAGCCTTTGAAATTTCAAGGTCAACTATACGAACCCGCTGCTCAGATTCACAATGCCGAACTGTATCGAAATCAAGCCACTGGTAAGCTTGATTTGGTAACCTCCGGTCGTGATAAAGCAGGAAAACTCTACCTGATTCATGGGTATAATTATCTAAAATTGAAAAAAATTAAGGGTCAGGATGGTTTTTATCCATCAAAGCTCGACATTTACTTATATCGTACCGATTTTGATAAAGAATTGATAGCTCAGATAAGTTGCTTTTTGGAATAGAAAACCTCCTATAATATGTCGCAAATCCATACTGAAAAAGGAATTTGGTGAACATTCTGAAGTAAGGGGGAGTATAAATACCGTATTTTGTCATACGGTTTAAAACGGTGGATGGCATTTCTTTCATAGAAGATTATGTCATAATGAGTTACGGATATCAGGGAGGACGGCCTTAATTTCAGTACGGCAATATCGATTTTTTTCAGCCCGCCGTGGTGAACAGCCGATATAAGTTACATCGCCCGATTTTTTGTATTATGAGGTGTTATAAAGCCTTATGTCGTTAAGTATGCTTGTTTTTTGGCCGATAAAAAGTACAGCCGTAAGCTGGATTGCGGGAAAGCTTTCTACAGAGATTGGCTCACAAATGAGGGAAAATGTATGAATAGAACGAACTTAGGGCGGTTATTGATAACCTCTCTGGTTATGGTTGGTGTATTGACCGGCTGCAGCAAGGACCATCTTGACCCTTCGCAAATCGGCCGATTCCGCCCCGTTCCTACCGTTAATGTAATTCTTGATACGCTTGGTGTGGCTGAGGAGGGTGCATCAGCTTATGAAGGAGCGGAAGACCCTCGCCCGGCGGATGTTGTTGCTCATGAACAGGATTATGCGTTCAGCTCCGGCGATGTAATAAGAATATCTATTTTTGAGCTGCTGCAGGAAGGGTATCCTTATGTTGACCATTATATTGTCAGCGAAAGCGGCAATATATCAATACCTGAAGTTGGTCAGATACAAGCGGTAGGACTTACGGAGTCTCAGATGGCAGATGAGATACGTCAGGCCCTTTCACCGGGCATTCTCAAAAATCCTTCTGTTACGGTTTCACTTGTCAGTTCCCAGAGCCGGGTATTTACCATTCTCGGCGATGGTGTTGCGAGTCCCAACAGGTATCCTATACCTCGATATGATTTTCGTCTTCTTGATGCGCTTGCGGTAGCGGGTTCCGCGTATCAATTCAATGTCAGCTACGTCTATATAGCAAGACGTCTGACCGGCCAGGAACAGATCGGCAGCGAGTCGGAACAAACCACCAGCGTTTCTCTTCGTCCTGTCGAGACCAGTGGGAATTTGAACCAGCCTGATTTGGTAGAAAAAGACGGTAAAATACCGGATGAGGTCAATGAGGGACAGATGCTCGATGTAATTGAGCCGTCAGTTCTTATGGGACAGCTTGTTATAGCTTCGGCTGAAATGGCAACGGAAAAGGAGCTTGAAGAGCTTGCTCGTCCGGAGGGAGTAGCAAAAGAGGGTCAAAAAAATTCTGATTTGCCGGTCAGCGATGTAATACCTCAAACACAGCAGGATAACACCAGGGTTGAATGGATATTTAAGGACGGCAAATGGGTACCGGTTCAAATCGGAACAGAAAAACCTGCTCAGCAAGGCGATACGAATATGAAAACTTCGCCTGTTCGAGAACGTCAAGAGGAAAGGGTTCAGTCTCAACCGCCCGCTGGGCCACAGTTGCCGTTAGGCGAAAAAGCACTGCCGGAAAGTTACGGCTGGGAAGATATTCAAGGTGCCGGTATTCAGAGCCGGGTTATAAGAATACCCAAGGACAAACTTTACGGCGGCGATCCGAGATATAATATTATAATAAAACCAGGAGATACTATAACTGTCCAGCTTGACGTGGTTGGCGAGTTTTATGTTCTTGGAAATGTCACTAATCAAGGCATAATAAATCTTACTGGCAGACCCATGACCCTTAAGATGGCAATAGCGGCCGCAGGCGGGCTTGGCCCACTTGCCTGGCCTAAAAAATGTGAAGTTATCCGCAGAATAGGAGAAAAGAAGGAAGAAATAGTAATGGTTGACCTTGAAAAGATTGCCAATGGCTCACAGCCTGATTTCTTCATTAGACCTAACGATGTTATAAATGTTGGAACACATGGCGTGTCGAGATGGCTGGCAGTTCTTCGCAACGCGTTCAGGGCGACATACGGATTCGGCTTTATCTATGACCGCAACTTTGCGGACAGACATTTAAGTCTTAGTAATCCTCTTCTTCTGCTGGAGAATCCCCAATAATTAATTTGGCTTATATAAAAGGACTGATTTAATGCAGGATGTTAACCGGTTTTGTACAGAGACACAAACCTTATCGGAACAAGATGTAAGCTGGACGAATCTCGGAGTGCATACATACATAAAAGTGCTGATTTTAGCTGCGGCGGTATACAGTGTCTTTCATACAGAGGTTTATTCAACGGTGTATCGCTGGATAATAGACAGTAGTTGGTCACATGGTTTTATCATACCATTTTTCAGTCTTTATTTTATTAATCAGCGGAAAAAAGAGATTCTGAGTTTAAAACCTCATCCAAATTATCTTGGTTTTGTTTTTCTTTTGTGCAGTCTTGTTGTGTATTATCTCGATGTATTTGTTTACAGATTTGGCTATATAATGCCTCTTATGATAATCCCGACAATCGGCTCGATAGTTCTGTTCATTGGCGGCTGGAAGCTGGTAAAATATACCTGGCTACCCATTGTTTATATTGTTTTTGCCATCCCATTACCAGCCAGTATTTATAACGATCTGACAATTCCCATGAGAACTCATGACGCTCAGATAGCCGCTGGGATTCTTAACCTTGTTAGAGGGCTTGAAGCGAATGCAAACGGAGTAGTTATAGATGTGGTTTATAAAGGCGTAAGGCTCGAACCCGGCCTTGATGTAGCGGAAGCCTGCAGTGGGATGAGATTGTTAATGGCCTTTCTCGCTCTTGGTGTTGCAATGGCATATCTGCATTACAGACCAATATGGCAAAGGCTTGTGCTTATGGCAAGTACAGTGCCGATAGCACTTTTATGTAATATTGTCAGGGTAACAGTAACAGGTTTTATCTATATTCTCTGGGACCCGATGTACGCCCAGGGCATATATCATGATATGCTGGGCCTTTCAATGCTGCCGCTGGCGTTCGGATTGTATGGCGGGCTGGCATGGTTTATGTCAAATCTTGTTGTTGAAGAGACTGTTCAGCAGGAAGTTATCGTTCGCAGAAAGGATTCACTGGAATAATGAAGCCTTTTATAAAAAATTATATTCAGCCGCCTTTCCTTTTAAGCGTTGCCTGTCTTTTGATTACAGCCGGGTTGATTAGTTATATTAAGGCGAATCAGGGTATTATACTGATTAAGAAATCCCTGCCCCTGAAAAAGTCACTTGACCAATTCGATGAAAAACTCCTTGAGTCTTACAAAGTTATAGCAAAATCAAAAATTGACAATCAGGATGTGTTGGAGTCGCTGGGTACGGAAGATTATCTGCAATGGATTCTGGAAGATACGACAGCAGGTGTTATGAGTCCGACAAGAAATTGTTCTTTGTTTATAACCTATTATACCGGTAATCCGGACCAGGTGCCGCATGTGCCTGAAGCTTGTTATACAGGCGGAGGAAATGAGATTAAGAGCAGTTCTTCGGTAGTGATCGACCTTGGCGATGTGAATTTGCCGGGGATCCCGACTGGAGGAAAGATTTCTGCTACAGCACTGGTTTTTACACGAAAATCCACGGAAATATGGCAAGTGGCAGCAGAGTTTCCAGTTATTTATTTCTTCAAAGTTAATGGAGCGTACAAGGGTAATCGAACGTCTGTCAGGGTGGCTTTAGGTGACCTGACGAGCGAATATTCGTATTTTTCTAAAATCGAATTGAAGTTTTTCAACTCACGAGGAACATATCCTGACAAGCAGCAGTCTATTGAGGCCGCCCAAAAACTATTGAGAGTTCTGTTGCCCGTTCTGGAAAAAGAATACTGGCCCGATTGGGAACAGGTTAACAAATTATAAACTAATTTTTGTAAAAGGATAGTAAAATGGCCAAGAGAGTAAATAAAAAAGTTGCGATTATAGGTTCGCTTGTTCTTGCGTTGCTGGTAATGGCGGCAATTGTTGTAATTCTGAATTTCAGCAGAGATCCGCAGAAGTACATAGCTGATGCTGAGGCATCTCTTGCACTTGCGGAACCGGATTACAAAGCGGCAGGAAAAGCTTATGGTCAGGCGTTTGTTTATGCAAAGAATGATATTGATCTCAAAATCAATATCTTATTCAAACTTGCAGACATGTACATTAATATGAATGAATGGAGGAAAGCTGCTGGTTGCTGGAATAAAGTAATCGACTTCGATACGAAAAATCTCAAGGCTCGTTTGGCGATGCTCGACTATAGTTATCAGATTGCTACGTCCGGCAATTGGACAGGATGGAAGGAAGTTGAATCTAATGTTTCTGAACTAATAGAAAAACAGCTTGACACAACGCCACGAATGTATCGGATAAAAGGACAAGCTCTTGTTGAACTCGTAAAATATGGCCAGATGACCGACAAAGAAAAGGCTATCAACGATGCAATAGAAAATCTTCAAAAGTCAAGTCAGCAAGAGCCAAACAATGTAGAAGTATATCAGATTCTTGCTGATGCAATAGTGCAGAAAGGTGAGATTCTCGCTGCCAAGGGTATATTAAATGCGGCTGAAAACGCACGTCACGAAGCAGTCAAGGTGCTGCTCAAGAGCGTTGAAATTCTCCCTAACGAGCCCAAGGCCTATATATATCTTTATTCCAGCGAGCTTGCCGAGGCAGGAGAAGACCAGGATAAGATTAAGAATATCGAGTCCAATATAGTTCAGCTTACACAAAAATTCCCTGACAGTTCTTTGCCTTATTTTGCGCTTACGCAATTATATCAAAAAAATCCTAAAGACTTAGACAAAGCAATTGCATCGATTGAAAAGTCAAGGCAGCTTGACAATCAAAATGTGACTTATGCGCTTAATGCGGCAGGGCTGTATTACAGAAAATATCTGCTGAGTAAAGATCCACAAAATTTCCAGAAGGCTATTGACATTGCAGCGGAGGCATTGAGTTATCCTGACAGCCTCGATGTGCCGGGGCCAAAGGCAAGAATCAGTTTCATAAATAGATATTCTCTGCATACTTTTCTTGCCAACAGCTATCTGGAACGAGCGACAGAGCCTATTGAGAAACAGGCAGGAACATCAAATTGGCTGGAACTTGCTGAAAAAGAAGTATATCAGATTGATCAGCTCCTCGGAAGTGCGGAAAATCCTTATGCAGTAATGTGGCAAGGCAGAATTCTGCTTGCGAAAGGGCAGAAAAATAAGGCAATTGTGCAAATGTATGCTGCGTATCAGAAAATCACAGCTGCCGGCCTTGTAAAAGATGATTTGCAGCTTGGGATTCTTGCCTATGATCTTGCTATGAGCTTGAAAGATACACCTGAAATAGGAGCAGTCATACAATTTTATGCAACCGCTTCGGGAAACGGCATGTACTATAACAAACCAGAAATGCTTCTGGATTTTGCTTCTGTGCTTATGCGTGTGCAGGACTGGCAGTCTTCACTTAAAACGATAGACTATTTTGAGAAAAATTTTGCAGAAACCAATAGAAGCAGAGACCTCCGGATAAGCTGTTACCTTGGTGCTAGTATGCTTGATAAGGCACAGGAGATGTTTGATAAATTTTCTGGTAGCGATCCAAATGTCCTGAGGCTTAAGAATATGTTTTTCAATGCTAAAGTTAACAAAGCCAAGTGGGAACTTACGCAAAAGAAGCCTGAAAAATCGAAGCAGTTACAGCAGGACGAACAATACCAGCAGCTTCAGACGAAATATGAACAGGTGAAGAACGAGAGCGAGAAACTCAGAGACGAAGTTGCTGCTGTTGGAATCAGGCAAATTACGGAATCTGAGTTTGCCGATATGTGCAAAAGATATATATCTGATGGAGAAAATAAAAAAGCCGAGTCTTTAATTAATAATTATGCGATGGTTCATCCAAACAGCATAAATGCAAGTATGTATAAACTTATGCTTGCGGAACCTTCGCCCGCTAATGTTCCGCCTGAGCGTTATAATCAGATTGCTGTAAAGGCTTTTGAGTCGATTAAGGAACCAATTCAAAGTGGACAGGCTCTTGGACAGTTTTATAAGATGCAAGGTCAAAATGAACAGGCGATTGAATATTATCAAAAAGTCCTGCAAATTGCCCCTGATAATCCTGATGCATTAACAGGTCTTTTTGAGATAGCAATTGCCCAGAAGGACTTCAGTCGTGCACAAAAACTTGCCGAAACCGCACGCAAAAACAACATCGACTTATGTGATGGTGAGTTTTTTAAGGCACAATTGGCTTTTGCTAAAGAAGAATACCAAAATGCTATAGACAGGATCAATAATTGTCTTGAGAAAAAACCAGTCTTTTCTCGAGCATATCTTATACGAAGCCAGGCTTATTCAGCGATGGGAAGGGAAGATGATGCGATTGAGGACGCAAAAAAAGCCCGTAGCCTAAATCCGTCTGACAGCTATATTAGCAGAAATCTGGCATATTTGCTTTATAATCGTAATAAGAAACTGGGCGATGCTGTAACACCGGACCAGATTACCGAAACTCGCAGTGCACTGGAATCTGCAATAAGGACAAACCCTACAGATGTCGGCTTACAAAACTTTTATGCTCAATTCATAAGCTCTACCGAACCTGACAGGGCGATAGCTATCAGTCAGCAACTGCAAAAAGCAGGGCCAACCGCGGATAATTCACTTCAGTTGGGTAATGTGGCTATGATGGCTGCTCAACAGAGCAGGTCCCAGTCACAGAAAGATACTTTTAATGCAATTGCCCAGGACGCATATAAAAAAGCTTATGAACTTGCGCCAAATGATACGCGTATTCAGAGGACTTATGCCGAATTTTTAAGAAATAATGGCAAACCCGACGAAGCCGAAAAGATTCTTGCCGGCCAGGATGATTTGTTATGGCGGCTTTATATTCGTAGCGGAAGAATTGATGATGCACAAAAAATACTTGCCAAATTATATGAAGCGAATCCTGAAGATGTTAATAGCTTACAAGGTTTGCTCATGGTGTCACGTCAGAAGAATGATCGAGCCGGAGTTTTAAAATATTCTGCTGAACTGGTGAAAGTAGATAAATCTCTTGATAGCCAGATTATTCAAATTGAGTCTTACCTTGAAACTGGTTTGGCGGACGAGGCACAGGACAAACTTGCGAGTTTACTTGAGAAATATCCTGATGAGCCCAGAGCGATATTCCTGCAAGCATGGCAGATTGCGAAACAGGGTAAACTTGCGGAAGCTCTTCAACTCGCAAACAGAAATCTGGAACTCGACAAGAACAATGCTCGCGCCTGGCGGCTTCGCGGCCAAATCAATTTTGGTTTAAATGACTATAACAAAGCAATTGATGACCTGCAAAAAAGTAAAACGATACAGGATGATGCAGACGTACGAATAGATCTTGCACGTGTTTATGTACGAACGGGCAGATATGAACAAGCAATCACCGAAATTAAAACAGCTATCAACCAGCAGGAGTCCATTGCCGCCAGAGGAATGCTGGAAGAGGTATATTATAAAACTGGTAAAGTCGACCAGCTTGAAAAATTATACCAGGAGACAATCGAAAAATTTCCAGATAACGTTTATTGGTACAATCAGGCTGGAAATTTGATGCTAAACACTCAAAAGTTTGATGAGGCCTATAAACGTTTTGATGCAGCGTATCAGAACAGTTTGAAAGTTAACAGCGAGTCGCCCGATATAGATGCATTTGATGGAAAACTAAGGTCACTGCTCGGAGCTAAAAAATATGATCAGCTTCTGGCAGAAGCGACGAAATATCTTGACGGTTCTTTTGCCCCTATTGCCTATGCGAGAATGGCAGATGCAAAAGCTTTTGCCGGCGAAAAAGATGCATCTGTGCAGTATTTCAGAAGAGCCTTGGAAAAAGCAGGTACCAACGAAAACTTTATGGTTCCGATCCTCAGGGAGATGAACAATATGGCAGGATTTGAAGAAACGGCAAAGTGGTGCAATGAAAGACTCCAAAGTCAGCCTGATTCATTAGCGATAAATGCTGTAATGTTTAATCTTTACAATATTAACCAGCAGTACAACAAAGCAATTGAATATATTGATAATTGCATCAGGATTACGGCCAACGATGAAGAAAAAAGAACAATGTATCAGTTCGGTAAAGCAAATGCTTTAGCTCAGGCATTCTACAAGACAACGGACAAAACATATCTAAAAAAGGCTATAGAAGAGTATGAAAGTATACTTCAAAAACTGCCGACAGATATATCAGCTCTTAACAACCTTGCTTATATGCTTGCGGAATATGATGTGAACCTTGATAAGGCTCTCGAATATGCCGAAAGGGCCTATAAAACATGGTCCAATAATGGAAAAGTGCTCGATACTTATGGTTATGTCCTTTTGAAAAATGGCAAGATAAAGGAAGCAGATGAGTTTATGCAAAGGGCTCTCCAGCAGTTTGAAAAGGATAAGATAAACGCTCCTATGGAAGTATATGAGCATGTAGCGATGGTAAAGGAAAAATTAGGGCAGGATGCTGAGGCACTGGAAGCCTATAAACGTGCAATGGAATTTGTAGGTAAAGATGTTTCACAAGAGGTCAAAGACAGGTTATCTGCAGCTATTGAAAGACTTTCTTCGAAGAAGTAAGTTAATGGCTGCACAAGTATCCTGTTATAGGACCTTTAGTCTCAGCAGGTATGCAATATGATAAATAGTAAGCAACCAGTACCGTCCGGTTTCAATCAGACGGTGCGGCGTCCAAGTCCGGCATTTGCTGCTTCAGCGGCAGTGTTGGCTATCACGCCTAAAGAGATAATAGACATTCTTCGTCGACATATCCTGCTTATTTGTGTTCTGACATTTTGCGGAGCTGTTATAGGAGGAGGTCTTTGGTTTGTTCTCAGGAGAGTTGCACCAAAATATTCGGCTAAAACTTATATCGAAGTTTTGTCTCCGGGACAGATTGATCCCAGTGTTATCGGCACCCATCTTGCCAGTAAAGACATCGCCTATGAGTTCAGGTTTTCCAAGGCATCTCTAATAAAGCAGCAAAGTATGCTCCAGGAACTGATTCGTAGAGATAGAGTGCGTGAGACCGAATGGTTCAAGAAATTTGGGAATGATGTTCTGAAAGTTATAAAAGACCTTGATAAAAATCTGGTAGTGGTAGCGGATAGAAACAGCAACTATATATTGATAAGTATGACCTGCGGCAATGCTGAAGAGGCGGCGCTTATTGTTAATCAAATGATAGATTTATTTGTGAAGTCTCAGCAGAGTTCAATGGAAACTGATGTCAGCGGAAAACTTCGCGACCTCAGCCAGCAGGAGAACGAACTTCGCAGCAAACTTCAGAGCATAAGTAGTTCGCTTACGGATATAAGACATTCATCCGGTCTGACTCAGCTTGAAGGGGGAGATAATTTCGCAAATACTATCACACAGAAACTGGGGAACCTCGAACTAGAGAAAATAAAGTTTGAGGCTGACATAGAACAAATTCGTACGAGCGTTGCAAATTTTGAAGAAAGAAAAACCACAGATGAGATAGTACAGCGCAGTACCGAAACCGATAACGTTGTCGTGGGGCTTATTCAGAGAATAGCGTCATTGGAAGCAGAATTAGCAAGGAAAATGACCAATCTCGGTGAAAATCACAGAGAAGTCCAGCAGTTGCGAGAGGTTCTGCGGCAGACAATAGCGGAAAAAGAGGCTCGGAGCAATATGAAAGCCCTACAGATTCGGGACTCCGATATTACAACGGTTAAAGATCAATTTGCAATGCTCACCAATCGTCTTGCAAAGCTTGAAGAACTGCGGGCTCAGACAGAACTCCAGCAAAAAGAACTTGATAATACAAGGGCTCTTTATGATGGGCTTGTTTCGGATAGAGAAGAGACAAAAAATAAACTCTTTTCAATTCAGGAACAAATAAGTAAATACAATCTTATAAAGCAGGATGCGGAATCTTCAAAGATTAAACCGATAGGACTTGCCCCGCCGCCATTGCAAATGAGTTCGCCCAAACTAATTATATATGTACCGGGAGGCACTTTTTTTGGATTTATGCTCGGTGTAGGATTAGCGTTTCTCGTAGAGCTGCTTAATGATCTGCTCCGCACACCGAAGGATGTAATGAAATATATCAATGTTTCACTGCTTGGCATGGTTACACACAAGGACCTTGATTCAAACACCAGGGAAGCCGATATGTGGAAAGTTGTCAGACAACTGCCGTTATCAATGATGAGTGAGTGTTATAGACAGTTTAGAACGAATCTTAAGGTCTCCGCAGACACTGAAAGTCAACGGGTTATTTTTGTTACAAGCGGAAATGCCGGGGAAGGCAGAACGACAGTTGCAGTAAATACAGCGGCGATATTTGCCGCGGAAGGCAGTAGAGTCCTTTTAATTGATGCGAATTTCCGCAGGCCATGTTTGGATAAAATCTTTCCAAATGGGCATCATGCGGGAGCGGGAAATAACGGATTAAGCGGTTACCTTACCGGCAATTGTGGTATTGAAGAAGTCATCAGGCCTACAGGGCTGTCAGATACGGATGTAATAGATGGTGGTACACTGCCGAAAAATCCTGCAGAATTGCTCGGCGGTCGAAAAATGCATGAACTTCTCGAATTTGCAAAACAGCATTATGACCGTGTTATAATAGATGGCCCTCCGATGCTTGTGAGTGATGCAAAAGCGCTCGCCTCACAGGCAGATGGAACTGTATTGGTGTTCAATACCGCAATTACCAGACGAGGTACTGCACAACGCAACGTGCGAGAACTTAGAGAAATTAACGTAAACATCCTCGGTGCAATTCTCATTGGCGTGAAAATCCTCAAAGGCGGTTATTACCGTGAATTGTTTGAGTCTTATCACCAGTATCAGGGTTCGCCTGCAGAGCAAATGGCAGGACAAGTTTCTTAACTTTCCCCTTACCTCTTTTGGTCTTCTTGGCGGGCGGATTTATCGCAAGGTCTTATAAAATACCATTAAAACCTGAAGACCTATAAAAAACCTTCAACAGACTGTTTTTCCAATCATAAATACAAAACCATCAGTTTAAGTAACCTCTTTAGATTAAACATGTTATAATATTTTATATTGACTTTTCACGAAAAACTGGTATAATTAATCTTTCATGATATGGAGGTGATTTGACCTCATGGAGGAGGAAAATTGAATATTGCCAGTATATTTAATTATCTTTTGTTTGATGCAATATTAATGAAGAAGATGTTATTAGCGTAAAACAAGAGATGTAGGTGGAGGAAAAAAATAAATTGGTAAATAGTTTTTTGAATAGCAGAAAACCCTATGCAATTCTCAGTATGGGGTTTTTTATTTTCATATTAGCGGAAGCTTGTCTTGCTGCCCACACCCAAAACATAATGCTCACAGGTTATTGGCCTCCAACCAATGAGATGCTCCGAAAATTTAGCCAGGATTTAACACAAAATCCCGGTGGTTGGCAGGGCCAAAACTGGGAAGGACGCGGCTATGACATTTACGCTTATTTTCCAGAGTTTCCCGGCGGCACAGGCAGCAATCCAAAAGGCGATGGTGATTTCGAAATTGATTATCAGGATGTTGGCTCATGGTCTCCGCCCGCTGCGGCTACAGGCGATTTTTGGCGCCTTACCGGTACAATCCACCCTGTGGCAATTATGAGTTTCGGACAAGGAGCCGGTCCTTGGGAAATAGAATTCAATGCCAGAAACCTGCCTTCAGCAACCTGGTCTAACGACTATTTAAGCCCAACAAAACCTACGCCGGCACCGCCTGATACTACCCAGGCTTCCGGATATGTGCGACATTCCTCCTTGCCTGTAGAGGCTATCGCTGAAGCAGTCAATAGTTCCGGAACAGGCATAAATGCATGGGTTGATTGGGATGTGGACCCGGGACATTTCTTATGTGAGTATATGGCATATCATGACGGTTGGTATCAAAGCCTGCACAGCGACCCTTGCGACCCATACTATTGCGCCGGAGCCGGTTTTACTCATCTTGCATCCGGCGTGAGCCCAAGCAATGGAACCATAGGTGTTGAAGCTGCTCTGCGAGCCCTTATTAAACAACTTGATTCCCAACTTATACAATATACCATTTCCGGCACCGTAACTTTCGGCGGTTCACCCTTGACAGGCGTAACAATGTGCGGCCTGCCGGGCAATCCCGTTACCAACGGCAGCGGAGTATATACTGCACAAGTTGGCGGCGGCTGGTCCGGTGCTGTAACACCGTTGAAATCCGGATATGCATTTACACAAAAAACATATAGCAATGTAAGTGCAAATCAATCTGCTCAGGATTACACAGCCTCTGCTGCTACTGCAGACACAATCGTGTTTGATGCTGCAAGCAGTACCGGCAGTTCCACTGCCGGCACTACTTTGAGTTGGTCGCACACCATCGGCAGCGGTAACAATCGTGTTTTAGTTGTGAGTGTAGTTACTGAAGACGGCATCGCGGCCGACCAGAGAATAAGCAGTGTCAAATTTAACGGTGTCAATATGACACTTGTATCGGGTTCGACCAAAAGTCGAACTGTTTATAGTGGTTCTTCTTATAGCAGTACTTTACGAACTGATTTATATTATATGTTAAATCCTCCTGTCGGCACTTATACAGTTCTTATTACTCATATTGGCAGCGTTAGTTATCGTATCGGCGGAGCTATTTCACTTAATAACGTTAAACAACAAGTCCCGGAAGCAATTGTCGCTAACTCGGCAACTTCAGCTTCCATTTCTACTAATATTGATATTCCCAACACCGGCGCATGGATTGTAGATGTGGCAGGTCATAGCAACAGCGGTTCATTTACGAGTTCCTCAACTACTGAGCGGTGGGACAGAAATAGCGGTTATCATACAGGTGCAGGCGGAACCAAGGCGGTAACAACATCAGGTTTAAATACAATAGCTTGGACTTTTAGCGGCAGCAGCGGTGCGATAGTCCATTCATTGGCGGCATTTGCACCTTCAGAAACAGTAGGGGCATCGCCGCCAGGGCCGGCAACTAATCCAACGCCGACTAACGGCGCTACAAATGTTAGCAGAACCCAGGACCTAAGCTGGAC